>Ga0335072_10002503_pt1 | contig 28465 bp, 33 predicted proteins | sample Lox_Sample_21_FD_206725 | JGI IMG/M metagenome (GOLD analysis project Ga0335072, IMG submission 206725) | Soil microbial communities from Loxahatchee National Wildlife Refuge, Florida, United States - Lox_Sample_2.1 | ecosystem: Environmental > Terrestrial > Soil > Wetlands | place: USA... | reverse complement strand
CCATCGGACAAGATGTACGCGATGACGTCAGTCCATAGCATTCCGTAGCACCTCAGACCTCCCCGTAGATCACAGCTTATCGGCCACACCCGTAGTACATCATGCTCATCAAAGCCAAAACCACTAGGCAGGTTTCCTAGGTCCAAACTCCAATCCAACTGAAGCGTGTGCTGCGAGAGCGCGTCATCGATCGAGTGTTCTAGCGTATCGGCCATCGTTTCCGCGATGTAGCCTGCATTTGGGAGGGGCCAGAAATCTTTGCCTTCAAAAGTAGTCGCAGCGGCTCTGTTTACCGCAAGTCGATTGGGTGTCTGAGTGACGACATCGCCTATGCCGCACGACATAGGCACGCGCACTGTCAGCAAAACAATTCGGCCGTCTATGAGTTGGATATTGAGAGGGATCCGGAGTACTACTTGGTTTGCTGGGACTCGATCACAGCCTGTTATCTGAGTCCACTCATCGATTAATATGGGGTTGTCGGCGAGGCTTAGTCTTAGGCCAAAATTGTAGGAACTGCTGTCGAGAGCTGTAGACACTCTTTCCGCGAGCTTAAGGCGTTCGGTAATGTAGCGCCACGAGCAAATCAGTTCAACATGATGCCCGACGAGTGCAATCGCTCGAACAATCGAAGCAGCCGCCTCTGACGCGCTTGGAAGCGCCGCTAATGACTGAGACAACTGATCATAACGTGATCGAACCTCGGTCGCTGCGGCGGCCTCCTGGCTGGTCTCTGTCTCAGCAGCATTTAACGCATCCACAATCTCTTTTAGGCGATCCGCGATAGCATTCAATTGCCCTGGTCCAGAGGTAGCAGAACTGCTACGGTAAACGCTGTTCCTATCGTGGTCTAAGGATGCTTGCGGTCCGGCAGCGCGAGTTGGCTTGGTATCACCGTGAGATTGAGTGGGCGAAGGCCATAGTGCCAAGCTCGCTGTGGCAAGCATCAGTTCTCTTCTGCGGAGGGTGGTGGCAGCCTTCACAACGCCACCTACACGATCGGTGCAGGGATCGTCTTCTGCAGGAGCCGTCATATATGTAGAGCCCGCCGAATGTCGCCCAACGACTTCTCAATGCCCGCGATATCTGATGGAGTGCCGACGGCCCTAGTACAGTCTTGAAGTAGGACAGAAAGTTTCTCTAGCGTATTCTTGATCGCGACGAGGTTAGCAAATATGGGTCCATTGTTAACACTCAAACGCTCACCAATTAGCTCAACCTGATCCTGTATGGAAGCGAGAATGGCCTGATCGTCAGATGCTGGCACGAACTCTATAGAATAGGCAATGACTCCCCGTGGCTCTCGGGGCGTCCAGCCAGGATCGAACGCGCGATAAGGCCCATATGTAAACGTAAATGCTCGGCAATCGGAAAGTTCAATTCCTACAACCTTGGCGAGCTTTAGCAGGGATATCGGTTGAAGATCGATGTGTTTGAATAGGAAGTTTGTTATGGAAAGATTCTGCCCATATCCGAACTCGGTATCCCCTGTCAAATCTATTAGATCTCTTAACCTTGAAGTCGGAATGTGTTGAAGATAGCTATTCTCAGAGTAAATGGCGAAGCTGGATCGGGCCGGTATTGACTTGTGCTCGACATATTGGGACGCTTTAGCGAGTTCAAAATATTTTTGGCGAACCCGCTCAAAGCCAGCTTCAGTGATGGTTGCGATAATTGCTTCGACTAGGGCGTTCGTGGCATTGGTATCGTTTATGAAAAATCCCAGTTGTGCTGGGCACAGGGCCGAACGTGGTGAGGGCTCAGTAGTGAACCTGAGCTCTAAATCTTGCCATTGTTGAGCCGAGAGCGAGGTTCGACACTACACTCGCACGACATATCCCCGAACTCGTAGCGGCCGGATAGTATCATTTGAGGAACAAGCATCCTACCTCAATCCCCCATGGTCGTTTTGCTGTCTTCTCCGGTGACGACGCAGATGTCCCAGGCGCAAGCGCTTTAATCGGTGCGAGAAACCATTGTTGCCAGGACTAGACGAATGTCAACCCACTGTCAGGTCTACCGCCGCTCTGAGGTCGAGGTGGTTAAAACCGATCCGCGGATGGCGGACAGCCCTTCCGGGTTGGACGACCTGGGCCAGCCGCAGCCCAGCCCGCAGGTTCCGGCGCCTATGGTGCGTGATGCAACAGCAGATTGATTAACATCGTAATCAGCGCGCCGGCCAGTCCCGCGCCGCCGGCGATCACCGCCGAGTCCAGCCTCGACGTGACCGAATTCTGGCCCCGCTCCTGGTTCACCCGCTCGGACAGCGTTTCAACCGTGGCAGCGAGCTTTTCCACCGACCGGGTGACAGTCAGCAGAAGCGTCTCCACCACCGCCACGCGCTCGCGCACTATGACGTCATGGGGGCAATCAGCCGCCATGCGGCCCTCCTGCTATGTTGCGCTGTCGCTGAGCTGGATCGGGGTGTCCGTCGCCTGGACGGGCAGGTTCCAATCCCAGCCGCGGCCGAGATCCGCGCCGATGTCCCACCCGGCCGGCCGCGCCACCGATGCCGAATTGTCGGTCACCGAGTTGCCGCGATAAATCCAGGTGTTGCCATAGGGGTAGAACAGCAGGCAGCCCGAGCTGGCCGAGGTCAGCGCGGATCCAAGTGTCACCTGCAGGTGGGTCGGATCGACATAGGCGCAGGCCGTCGCCGTGCGGACGGTGCCAGGGTTGGCCTCCGAGCCGCCATCCATCACCGCCCAGCCGACCCCGTTCACAGCTTGCAGCGGCACGATCAGGTCGGTGCCGGCATTGTGCGCCACGGTGACGATGATCACCGTGTTGCTCTGCCGGTAGGCGTGCGTGATCGTCGGGCCGACGCTCGGCACGCCGGAGGGTATCGCGGTGATGCTGTCGCCGCCGCTCGATGCCAGGACCGCCCGCGCCATCGGACCGGCCGCGACCTGGCCCAGCCGCAGGTTGTCGGTCGCGTCCAGGTGGTTGTAGTCGCCGCCGGTCACCAGCCCGGTGTTCGCATCCCAGGTCGCGCCGCGCGGGTTGCTGTCGGCCGTCAGGGGCATCGCGCACACCGCGTTCTGTGCCGGCAGCGCCGACATCGCCGGCATCGCGTTGCGGATCATCAGGATGCCGGGCGACGACCAGAAGGCGATCGGGTCCCACCAGACCAGCGGCAGCGACGCAGCCGCGCGGCCGAGCATGCCGCGCACCAGCGCCAGAAAATTCTGTGCGCCGGCCTGCCAGAACGCGCCCTCGCCGTATGCGCGCGTGCTGTCGCTTTCGAACCACGGCCACACGATCGCCGCGATGTCCGCCAGGTCGGCAGCGGACCACGCGGCGAGATACGCCTCGACCGCGAGGCCGTCCGCACCAAGGCCCCAGCCGCCCGGATCGGAGCCGTCGCCGGGGTCCGCCAGGAAGTTGCCCGGGATGTAGATGCCGCCCGTGCCCGGCGGCTGGCGCACGTTGTAGATGCCGTGGCCGCCGATCGCGGTGTAGGCCGCGCTGCCCTGGCCGCCGATCACGCCGTAGCTGGCCGCGCCCAGGTGCCAGGCGAGGCCCTGCGCGCACAGGTTCCACGCCCCGTCCGCCAGCGAGTTGACCGCATTGCTCTGGCCGATCACCAGCAGGTTCACGCCGCGCCGCGCGCCGCATAGCCACCGCGCCGAGGCGGTGATCAGCGTCGTCACCTCCGCCGACGACAGCGCCCGTTCCCAGGTCGCTGCCTCGTTGAACCAGCACTGCGCCGATCCCTGCGCGGTCGTATCGGACAGAAAGGTGAGGGTGCCGGGGTTGCTGACGGGCAGAGGGTTCGCGACGGCGCTCGCCACCTTCACGCCGTCGAGCCAGGCGTCCACGCCCGTCCCCGCGGTGTAGCGCAGGATGACGTTGTGCGTGTGCCGCCGCTCCATCGTCACCGACAGGACGGTCTGCGACGCGCCGGGGAACAACACCAGGCGCCCGGCGACGACGCTGTCCAGCGCCAGCACCACGGTCGAGGCGATGGTCAGCAGCGCCACCGGATCGGCGTCATAGCTGGTGCCAGAGCGCAGGTTCGGGCGGGTCCAGACCAGATACCGGGTCCAGGAACTGCCCGACCCCATCGACAGCCCATTCACCGCGAACCCGACGCGCGGATCGAGCAGTGGCGCCAGGCCCGCGCCGGCCGGCATCGGAGTCGGAAGGCCCGCCCCGCCCAACAGGCCGTTGATGCGCGGCGCGGCCTGCACGGGCAGGCTGGGCACCATCGCCCTGCTCGACCCGGAGAGATCGGTCAGCGCGGCCACCGAGCCGCCTGACAGGCTCGCCAGCGGCACGCCGGCCGCGTTCACCATGTTGGCGGGGGCGCCCGCGTACCACCAGCCGGACAGGCCCGCGATGCTCCCGGGTGTGGCTGAGGTGACCGGTAGAGGTGGCCGGCGCCGAGGCCCAGCGCCGCGCCCGGCCCGGCCTGGAACACGCTCATGTCGCCGTGACGGCGGGGGTGATCGCCGTGCCGTTCTGCATCGTCTGGCCGGTGGTCGCGATCACGGCGAACACTGCGTCGCCACCGCTGTCATAGAAGATCATCCAGCCGTACCAGGTGCCGGCCGAGGCGGGCATATTCGCCGCGTAGGAGCCGTAGACCAGCGGATTGCTGTTGAACAAGGTCATCGCCTGCAACGTCGCCGGCGGATCGACCTGGGTTGCCGACCATCCGAAGCTCGCCGAGGCGACCGACGCGCTGACGGTGAAGGTGGCAATCGCTCCCGTCGTGCCGTGCGCCACCGGAGCGTTCGGGTAACCGCCGGTGCCCCAATAGGTGAGGCTGCCCAACGCCGGCCCCGGCGTGCCGGTGGTGGTCGCGCCGGGACCGCTGCCGGCCGCGTTCACCCCGAACACGTTGAACTGGTATTCCAGTCCGGCGATCAGGTTCGCCACCGTGTAGTAGGCGGTGGCAATCCCGCTCGCCGCGGTCGCCCAATTTGCAGAGCCGTTGATTCGATACTGGATCGTGTAGGTTGCCGCCGCCCCGTGCGAACCGTCGATCGCCGGCGCCGTCCACGACAGCGGCACGGTGAAGTTGGTCACCGTGCCGGCGGCGAGCGCGGTCACCGCGTTTGGGCTCGCGATCGTGGTGGTGGATGCGGTCACCGTGCCCGACGCCGTGCTGCCGTTGCCGGCCGAGTTCGCGGCCACATAGAAATCGTAGGACGTGCCGGAAGCGAGGCCGGTCACCGTGTAGCTGGTCGCGGACGCAGCCAGCCCCGCCGTCGCCAGCGACCACGTGCTGCCTGAGTGCAGCTTGAAATAGGCAGAGTAACCCGAGACGGTGCCGCCGCTCGACGGCGCACTCCAAGTCAGAGTCATCGTGCTGCTGGTCGCCGCGCCCGCGGCAAGATTCGCCGGTGCGCCGGGCGCCGCGCCGGCTGCGCTGGTCGATGCGGTGATGGTCGATGAGGCGGTGCCGCTGCCGCCACTGTTGGTGGCAATGATCTCGAAATCATACGAGGTCGAGACCGACAGGCCGGTCACCGTGTAGGGCGATGCGCTGGCGCTGGTCGTGGCGGAGCTCCACGGACTGGTGCCGGTGACGCGGTAGTTCACGGTGTAGGCCGTCGGCGTGCCGCCACTGCCGGGCGCGGTCCAGCTCAGCGTCATGGTCGAGGACGTGGCGCCTGACGCCGCAAGCCCGGTGACTTGGCCCGGTGCGGCCGGTGCAGCGCCGCCGCTGCCGGCCGACAGCGTCGCGAAGTTCACCGTGCCACCGCTATAGGTGGCCGAGACGATTCGGGCGGATTCGCCGGTCGGCAGGACGTTGCCCGCGTTGCTGGTGGTGATTCCTGCGCCCAGGGTCACGTTGCTGCCACTGACATTCACCACGTCGCAGACGAAGCCGCTGCCCATCGTGCCGGTCGGCGTGATCGTGATTCCCTGGCTACAAATCAGCAGCCGGTTGTTGTGCGTCGATCCGTCGAGGTTGGTGTTTGCGGTCAGCTCCACCACGGGCTGGTGATAGTCCGGCAGGTGCGACGCGATCAGCGACCACACGCCCGCCAGAGTCTGCCGCAGCAGCACGTTGCTGCCTTGGCCGCTCGGGAAGGTGTCGGTGTCGGAGGCCGGGTTGGCGTTCGCCAACAGATCGATCGTCTCAGGGTTGAGCAAGGTCGAGAGGGTCACCGCCACGGTGCTGCCGCCCTGCCCGATCGGCACCATGTCGGTCGACGTCACAGACGAAACCACGTCCAGCGCCGGCACCGACAATGCGACGGCCGCGAGCGCCACAGCAGAAGTCGCCGAGGCCTGCGCCGCCACAGAGTTCGACAGCGCAGTGGCGGAATTGGCGAGCGCCGTTCCCGCCGCGGTCAGCGCAGATGCCGCAGTTGCCTGCACCGCGAGGACATCGGCCGCGAGCGCCTCGTCGCCGGTAGCGATCGTCATCGTGCTAACCGCCTTTCGACGAATGACGCATCACGTTCGCTTCGCGACCGTTTGCAAGATTGCGTCATCCCCACACGTCTCCGTCATCCCAAACGAACCCACCCCAGACGGCGACCGTCCCGCGGACGGCTTCCTTTCCGACGATCGGCGTGGCGAGCTTGATCGGATCGTCTGGCTGGATTGTTTCGGTAACGTTGGTCAGCGGATCGCCACGCGGCACGAAGCCGTCTGCATCGCTGATCGTGGCGTCGAAGCTCATCCGGAACATCCAGAACAGGCGTGCGCGATCGAAGGTCAGCAGTTCGCCGCCGGCATAATAGAGGCCCCGCGCGCCTCGCTCGGGCTCGATCACCCAGCTCAGCAGCGCGCGGAACAGCGCGTACTTCATCGCCTCGACCTGGCTGACGCCGACCTGGCCGCGACGATCGGCCGAGGCGTCGAACTCGACAATCACGCCAATGGTCTCGGTGACGGTTTGGATATTGCCGTCCAACAGGTCGTTGCTGCCGGTTTCATCCTCCAGCGGGATCACCACGGCTGCCGGATAGACGAACTTGCCGGTCGCCGGATCGGTGATCGCGATAACGGACTCGACCCCGGTTTCAAAGTCTGCCGCGCCGCCGACGCGCCCGCCCAACTCCGGGCAGTAGCGCCGGAGTTGCTCGATTACCAACGAGATGTCCATCAGAGAAACGTCCCAATAAGGTCAGCTTGAATGTTGGGTCCCAACCCACGGTAGTGCGTCCAGCACACGTGCCGTGCAAAACTCTTGCGAGTCACCGCGCATTCAGCGCTATAATCTAGGTTCAATATCCGGCGGGAAGAAAAATGCCACTGGACGCGGGGCTTCGTAAAAAGTGGAAGGCTGCTGGCTATGAGCGCGGGCACGGCAGCGATGCCGTTCTGCTCCCTGCACCAACGGGCTTCAAGCGGCTCTACTATCTCACAGGATCAGAGCATGCCCTTTCAAACATCATATTTGGGCGAGTAAAGATTTCACGATTCTCAGAACTTAATGACCCGTTCGAGTTACTAGGTCAGAATTTCGGTGACCCTGGCATTCGCAAACTTGTTCGTCAGCACAAAGATACATTCAACGAGAAGAAAGGTGTTGTCTGCTTCAGCGCGGACTGGACAGATCCGGTCCTGTGGAGTCACTATGCAGCTAAGCACAAAGGTGTCGCTCTTGGCTTCGATGTAGAAGAATCTCTGGTCAAGGAAGTCCGATATTCCTCAGCTAGACTTAAGCTCAAAATGCCGAAGGGAACGAGTAGCATTACCCCGCTAATCGCTGACGCTTTGATATATTCAAAATTCGAAACCTGGGAGTACGAGAGAGAATGGAGGATCCTATGCAATTTAGCCGATTCAGAGCTCGAAGGTGGACTATATTTCATGCCGTTTAGCGGAAACCTCAAGCTGGTTGAGGTGATATTAGGGCCGCTGTGTGACTTGAATTTGCGCAAAATCCACGCCCTGGTTGGCCGGAGCTATCATGGTGTGATGGTTTACAAAGCGCGCCTTGCGTTCCGCTCTTTTCGCATTATACCGGATGGTAAATCAGTGGTTGCACCAACTTCCTAGAAGTCCGCTGATGGCCCACCCGCGTTGCTGGAGCGGCCGGTTTCCACCCATTGCAGACAATCAAACTGCCCCGCTACCGACGCCCTACCCGCTGAAACTTCAGCCCACTGATCACCGCGACGCGCACCCGGTCGGCCAGGCCGTTCGCGATAGCCTGGTCGAGTGCCGGCCCCAGGAACGGGCGCGGCAGCAGGATGCGCTTCTTCGAGATGGCGCTCCGCTTCATGCGGCGAGGTACGATCGAAGCGGCCGACACGAAATTGGATGCTTTGCTGGTGTCACCGCCTCCGCCCTTCGCGCCACGCGACAGGAACAGGGCATAGAACTCGGAGGCACGGATCGTAACGCCCTCGACATCGTTCCAGACCCGGGCCCGGATCGACCGCGCCAGCTTCCCCGAAACGCTCCGCGGCGGCTCGCCGGGGGCGGATGGGCGTTTCCTGCTGCCGGCCCGGATCAACGCGCGGGCGCGCGCCACCACCTCGGCCCCAACACCGCGCATGACGGCGCGCACCTGCTGCTTGCCGGCGACGATCGTCCAGCCGCCCGGCACGGTGATTTGCAGAAGGGCCATCAGACGCGCCTCTCCAGTTCGCAATCGAGCCGCAGGAATCGCTGGCGGCCGTCGATCGGCATTACGCGCCGCACCCGGAACCGCTCGACCATTTCGCTCTCATCCGGCCGCTTGGTGATGCGGAAAATGACGTGCGTCGTGTCAACCCAATCGAGCCACCGGATGACGATGCGATGGGTGACCGGCGTGTTGACCTGTTCCGCCGCATAGAAGGTCATCGTGCCGATCGGCTGTACATCGGCCCGCACGGTCTGCCGCTTCGCGATGGTCTCCAGGAACCCCGGGCTGTCCGGGTCCGCCGCCTGCTCGCGGGTCGCAATCACCACGCGCCAGCGCAGCGAGCCGATCCTGACTGCATTCGGGTCCGGTCCCGGCTCGGGTCCCACGCTTGCGCTCAAATCACCCGCCCAGGAACTGCAACCGCTGCCGGTCGAGTAGCCAGGTCGCTGCGTCCGGCATCGCGGCGGCAGAGTCACCGCGATGCTCATAGAGGAATGCCGTGGTCATCATGATCGCCTGGATCACCGTGGAGGACACGTCGCTGGCATCGCCATAGCCGGCAACCATCGAGACTTGCAGGTGCTGCAGTTTGGTCCGGTAGGCCGCAAAGCCGCCGCTCAGCACTGTCTCGGGGCCGATGAACAGCGTCGCCGGCTCCAACGTCAGGTCGGCGACATAGCCGAGGATCACCGCCGGCGGCGTCACCGGCAGCGAGGCTGGCGCGATCGTCGTGGCGTTGCCCCATTCATCGAGCGTCGTCACCGACAAGATCGACTGCACCGGCGCGCGCGGCAGTTCCAGGGTCTCGTGCAGCCAGAGACGATCGCGAGGCAGATCGGACGACGGCCGCATGGTCCACAGCAGCGTCTGCGTCAGCAGTGCCCGGCTAAGGTAGCCCTCCGCCATGACCCGGGCCGCGGTCAGGTAGCCCGTCAGCAGTTCGTCGTCCGCGTTGTTGTCGATCCGGCAATGCCGCTTCACCTGCTCGATCGACACCGGTTCCGCGGTCGGCTCCGCCGTCACCGTCAGCGTGGTTCGCACCGCTCGGCCCCCTGTCCTTGCGCACCGGCGCCACCAGGGCGCGGTTGCGATATCCGCCGCGTTCCATCATCGCGTTGCATCCTTCACAGCATTTCCGATCGGGTGACGATGTTCACCACGGCTGCGGCGACCTGGTTCACCGGAGCTGCAAGCGTGCCGCTCCGAACCTGGAGCATGTTGACCCCGCGCCAGAGATAAGAAGGATCGGCCAGCGGAATGATGAACTGGCCCGCTGCGGCGGTGATCGTCACCTCGTTGCCCGCGCCGTCGTACAGCTCCTGCCAAGTAACTCCGTCCGGGCTGACCTGGAACGTCAGGGGGGCCGTGGTCCAGACGGCCGGCATCGAGATGCCGACCAGCGTCAGCGCGCCGAGCGACACTGGGCCGGACAGCGAAGCTCCTGCCGCGATCGACGCCGGGTTGAGGGTGATGCCGACTGATAACATGCCGCGCGCTCCCCAGGCTTACTGCCGGTTCATCCAGGCCCGCACATAGTCGATCGTCAGGGTGGCAACGCCCGTGCCTGACACCTTGTATGCAGCGAGGTATGGTTGCAGGACCGCCAGCGCGCCGGTCGCTGCGAAGTTGATCGAGTTGTCCGCGTTCACTCGATTGCCATCGATGAAGAATGCCACGTCGGTTGGGTTGGCCGCGTCGATCCGGTAGATGTGCCAATCGGTGGTGCCGACCGTGACGCCGCTGGCAACCAAGGTCGTGGTAACGCCGTCGAAAGCGGTGACCAGCACGGCGCCATTCGCTTGTGCACTGAATTCCAGATAGCAGGTGTTGTTCTGCGGCCCGTCGATCCATGCGGAGGCAACGCCCCACACGGCTTGTGCGCCCGCCGCGCTCGGCGTCACTGACAACTGAGCGCGAGTCTCGAAGATCAGCCCCTTGGTGCAATCCAGCGCGAGGTTGTCGCCCCAGTACAGCACGCAATCCTCTTTCTCGCTCGTCGCCGCCAGGGTGCATGCGACCTGGCCACCGATGGCATTCGCCACTCCGGCGAGGGTTGGCGGCCCGGCACCGACGATCTTCTTGACGAAGGGGCAGCCATCAACGGCCGAACCGGCAGCCGGGACCGCGACGTACGATTGTCCAAGGAAATCTTCGTAGAAATGCACCGGCGCGACCGGCAGCACGTATTCGAAAGTCGCGGTGTCGAAGAACTCCAGCCGCCCGGCATGGAATTTCGAAGTCGTGGTCATGTCATTCTCCCGAACGGCCGAGATGAAGACGGATCAGACCAAGGTCGATGGTGCGGACGCGCCCTGGTAAGACTCCCAGAGAAACAACTCGGCTTCGGTGATGTTCGCCGCATTCGACGCGCTGGTTTGCACGGCGATGGTGTGGAACCCGTTGATCAGGTCCATGCACATCTCCGGCGTGATCTCGAAAACCACGATCTTGTCCGCCACGGCCGCGGAAGTCTGGAAGGTCGCCCCGGGCGTCTGCACCGTGAGGGCATCGCTGGTGGCCGTGGCCGCGCAGAGCCACGTGGGCATGACACCGACCGCCTTCGATCCGGTACCGAGCGTGTCCTGACCTTGCAGGATCGACAGAGTCACCTGTGCCGCATTGCCCTGGTTCACATGCACGACGACCCACGCCTTGAGCGCGTTCGCCAGGTCTCGGTAGGAACTGGTGCGACCGGCCGCATCGGCTGCCGGCGGCAGCAGGGCGACCGGCGGAAACTGATACGGCATAGAAATCTGACGTGCCATCGTCGAATGCTCCTGACGAAACTCGGAAGAGTGTTAGCGGGACGCCAGCGCGATAAAGGGGCTCTTGGTGTTCGATCCCTTGAACGGCGTCAGCGGCACCGCCCACATCGGCTTGCCGTCCACCCGATAGGTGATGCGGAACACCATCTCGTCGGTGAGGAAGGCGACGTGCATGCTGGTCGCCGCCTGCACCCCGTTCTTGTCCACCAGCATGTACTGACTCAGGTCAGCCAGCGTGATGTCCCCTGTGGTGCCCAGCGTAGAATTGTATTCCGTCCAAACCACCTCGCGACCATAGAGGGTCGAGAACGGCGTGGCGGACAGACCGCCGGGCGGTAGGTAGACGAGCTGGCCTCCGGTGCCGACCGCTTGGTTCATCGCCATGAGCTGGGGCAGGCAATCCTGATTAATGAACCACACGGCGTTCTTCGCCGACCGCGCCCAGAGGCGCGACCACATCTGGTCGATGTTTTCCTTGACGATCGTCTGCGTGGCCTGGCCGGCCACCTTCGGAATCGTAATCAAAGCCGGGCTTTTCATGTAGCCAAACGGCATGCCCGCTCCGGTGCCCTCTACGATGGCGTCCTCGGTCATGAACATGACTTCTTCCGAGAACGCCTGCGCCGCGATCGAGGTCAGCGCCGTGGAGTCCTGCAACAGCTCGTCGGTGGTGTACATGACCGACATCAGCTTTTTCAGGTCGAACTCGATGGTGCGGAACTTCGGCTTCGACGGGGTGACCGCGGTCCCTTCGCCAACCCAGTTCGACGCCACGCCACCCCAGCGGCTGCCGGTCGCTCGGCTGGTTTCATCCACGCCCGGTATCTTGATGCTGTTCGCATTCGCGCTGATCGGCAGCTTGTTCACGCGACTGAGGATCTCCCCCATGTCGTGCGCGAGCATGAAGATCGAAGCCGCGAAATCGACCTGGACCAGGAAGCCGCCGCCGGTCGGATCGACCTCGCCCGCACCGGTCGGCGCGCGTACCAGGCGGCGATCCGTGTCGCTCCCCTTCGAGCTGTAGTGTTTGAAAACCGCCTGGAGCTGCTCGCCCAACGTCCGGTATTGCTCGCCGGCGCGCGGCGTGAAATCCAGCCCCTTCCGAGCCAGGCTGAGATAGTCGTCAAAGCCCCGCAGCCTGCCCTGGCGCGGGTCCATGCCGCGGATTTGCGACAGAGTGCGCTGCGACGGGTTGATCTCCATCACGTCGTCGCCCGGACCGGCGCCGATCGGCCGCGCCAGCTTGGCGGCGAGTTTCTCCGCGCGGTCCAGTTCCCCGATCGTGCGCTCAAGCGTCGCGATCTCCGCCTCCTTGGCGGCGAAGGCAGGCGTCCCGGCCAGCGGCGCAAGTTCATCCACCGCCGCCCCGAGGGCGCGGCGGAGCGACAGCAGTGTGCTCATGTGGTATGTTTCCCTTCAAATTGTCGGTCATCAGAGGCCGGCCCTGGAGCCTCTGGAGCCCGCCATGCTACGAATGCCGCGCCGAGAGTTACCTTGCGCAAGCCGGTCACATTGCCCGAAGTCCTCGCGTGAAGCAGCGGCAGGAGCTACTTTACGAGTATGACGACTGTATCTTCGACATCTCGCACGGTGAGGGCCGAATGAGCGCAGCAAGCAAACTGCCTCCGGCAATGACGGTGGCAGAGTTTCTCGACTGGCACCCATCGGGCGCCGGCGATCGGTGGGAGTTGGTGGACGGCACGCCGCGTGCAATGGCGCCCGCCTCGCCCATCCATGGTGCGATTCAGAGCGAGACCGATCGCCTGATCGGCAATCACCTCGCGGCGACCCGCCCGGAGTGCCGCACAGTCGTTGAGCCCGGAGTCCGGCCGCGGGTGCGCGCCGATCACAACATCCGTGTGCCCGATCTGGGGGTCACCTGTGCCCCCTGGCGGAACGATGATCGGCTGCTGTTGGCGCCGCTCGTGCTGGTCGAAATTCTCTCGCCGTCGAACAAAAACGATACCTGGGCGAACGTATGGGCCTATGTATCGATACCCAGCGTGCAGGAAATCCTCGTGCTTTATACTGCGGAAATCCGTGCCGATCTGCTGCGCCGGCAGGCTGATGGCCTGTGGCCGGACAATCCCCGACTGATCGCCGCCGGCGGCGAGGTGGTGCTCGAAAGCATCGGCTTCGCCGCGCCGCTTGTGGCGTTCTATCGCACCTCCGGGCTCGTCTAATACGCGCGACCCTTGACCGTAGGTCAGGTCGCGGCGAGGCGCGCTTTCAGTGCAGTCGCGCGCGCGAGTTGCGCAGCTTTCTCCGCGTTGGCATCGGGATCAGGGTCGGCTGGTGGATCGGTGACTGGGTCGGCGTCCAACGCATCGACCACGCCATCAAGCAGGCTCAGCGCCTTTGCGTGGTGCGTCATCCCTTCCGCCATGTAAGCCTTTGCGGTGCGCATGGATTTGTGAGCGAGCCGGATCGCGTCCTCGTGCGCCACCGGCGGGTCGTCATCCCCTGGTACGCTGTCATCTTTCCGGCGCCCCAGAAGCCGGCGCAAGGCTGCCAGCAGTTTCTCGTCGGCGTCCGGCGCCGCGGCGGTACCACCGTGAACCGCGCACTCGGACGGGTCGGCCAGCCCGCATTCGTCGTCGGCGCTGCGTCCGCAGGTGCGGACGGTGGGATCGTCTTCGCTCCCGCCGCCAGCGCGTCGTGCGGGTCGCCCCGAGCTGGCGGACCGAGGGGGCGTGCGTGCTGTCATAGCCGGTTCCTTTGCTGCCCTGCGCAGGCGTTCCAATTCGGCGCGTGGTAGGGTCGCCTTGCCGTCGCAATCGAGCGTGCGCTCCGCCCATTCCACCAACGGCCGCGTGTCGATGCCCTTGCGGCGTGCCTCTTGCAGCGCGTTTGGGTTTGCCGGCACCGGGCACACGCTGATTTCGAGAAGAGATTGTTCGAGGAAGTCGATGCCGAATCCGCGCTCGGGATCGTTCTCGACAAAGGCGTAGCGGGTCGGCAGGAAGCCGACGCTGACCGCGCGCAAGAACTTGCCCAGCACCAGGCGATAGATCGTGTCGGCGAACGCATAGGTCTCGGGCGGCGCGAACTCGATGTCGCCCAGCAAACGGTCGCCCTCGACGCCGACGTTGCGCGCGCCGCCGATCGGCGGGGCGGAACTGTCATGTGCTCACAGTGCCACTGGGTTCGCCAGGAAGTCAGTGAGGTCCCAGCCGGCCGCGGCGATCGTGTCGTTCATGCGATCGATGCTGCCGTCGGAAAAGCAGAAGCGCAGCGTGCGCGCCGCACCGTCCACCGGCAGGGGTTGCGCCACGCTGACCCTATACACGCCCCCGACAGGTTTGCGCTTCGCCCGCAGTTCCCCGCGGAACTGGTCGGCGCTCATCAACGCGGTCATGGACTCATCAGCCTCCGACAATCAACAGGCCGCGGCCGTCGGCGTAGATGCCGGATTCCTCCGCCATCGAGCGGCCCACCGCCATGATCACCGCGACGATCGGATCGATGCGCTCGATCGAGCGTTCCTTGTCCGGCTTCACGTTGCCGGCCGGGTCGGTGCGGATCGACACGTTAGACGCACACCAGTCGGCCACCGGATCGGCGCCATGCTGCAGTTCGCGCGCCAGCACCTTGCGCATGAACTCCGCCGCTGCCGGCCCCATGCTGAGGAAGCCCTGGCCGAACTCGACCAGGTTCATGCCCTCGTCCGCCAGGTTACGGATGATCTCGCCGGCAAATGTCCGGTCGAACGCCAGTTCTTCGATGTTGTAGATGCCGGCAAGCTCCAGGATCGCCGCCTCGACAAACTTGAAGTCCGTCGTGTTGCCTTCGGTCGCGATCAAATGGCCCTGGCCGCGCCAGACCTGGTAGGGCGCACGGTCCCGCCTCGATCGCTCCTCGATGTTGTCGGCCGGGCACCAGTGGCGCCACAGAACTTTCCATCGTTCGCCGTCGCTGACCGGCGGGAACAGCAGTGCCAGCGACGACAGGTCGTTGATCCGCGCCAGGTCCAGCCCGGCGAAGCACCTCCGGCCCCGCAGCGCCTCCGCGTCGATTTGCTCGGCGCCGTCAGCCCAGACCTCCATCGGGATCCAGCGCACGAGCTGCTGGGTCCACTGGTTGAGCCGCAGGCGCCGGATCGAGTTCTGCCGCGATGGCATCTCCAGCGCGAGTGCAACCTCGGCGCGCAGGTCCTCGATCTGGAGCACCGTGCCCAGCGACGGATTGGCCTTGCGCCAGGCCAGTTCGTCCTGCCAGTCGTCGCCATCATCAACGGTCGCGATGTAGGCGAACCATCGGTCGGCGGTGACCTGGGGGATGACCCCGTCCAGGATTTTCACCGAAAAGTCCCAGTGCAGGTAGCAGACGGACGTGCGACTCACGCCAGCCGTGGTTGTTTCGTACATCAGCGGTTGGAGCCGCGCTCCCATGCCGGTGTCGAGTTTCTCGATCACGCCGGCATCGGGATGCTCGTGCAGTTCGTCAACAAGAGCGACGAAGACGTTCAACCCGTCCATCTTCGACGTGTCAGCCGACAGCGGCCGGAACCACGATGCGGTGGACAACACCGCGAGGTTGTTTGTTGTCTTGACAATCCGCCGGCGCAGCGCGAGCGAACCGGCCCGCATGCGTTCGGCCTCGGAGAACACGATCCGCGCCTGATCGCGCGTTGTTGCGGCGGAGTAGATTTCCGCGCCGGGCTCGTTTTCGTCGATCAGCGCCTTGAGACCGATGCCGGCCTCGATGGTGGATTTGCCGTTCTTGCGGGCGGTGGACACGAACGCGGTGCGGAACCGCCGAACCTCGATCTGCTTGTCCGGCAGCCAGAGCTTCCAGCCGAAAATCGAGCCGACAACGAACGCTTCCCAATCGAGCAGATTGAACGGCTGGCCGGCATACTGCCCCTTGCTGTGGCGCAGGACCTTCGGGAAGAAGTCGATCGCGCGCTGGGCGGAGTCGCGGTCCCAGCGCAGGCCACGCGCTCGACCATCAGCCAGGTCGCGCATGTGGCGCTCGCAGGCGAGCCGAACCAGGCGCCCGGTGACGTGCTGGTTCCCGACAACCGCCCTGGCATACGCCTCGACCGGGTCCTGCGGCTCAGCCGGCCGCTTACGCCCTGCCACGCAGGAAGTCTTCGGCCGGGTCGATGTCCCCCGGCGCGTCGCTCGCCCTGATCCGCGAGCGCGCCGAACCCGACAGGCCGATTTGTTCCGAGAGCTGGCGTACCTGGTCGAGTGCCTTGTTCGCGGCGGTGAGATAGGGCGAATACATCGGGAACCCGTTCGGTGCCTTGATGATGAGTCCGGTGTTCACAAGCTGGCGTTCGCACTCGACCCAGCGCGCCCAGGCTTGGCAGTAGCCGGCGATGACGGCGCGATCGAGCTTCGCGATCAGGCCGACCTCGGCCAGCAACACCGTGATGCGGCGCCACTCCGCCAGCGCCTCGTCTTTCAGCATGTCGGGCGGATCGGGGATCACCGTCCGCGGCGTCGCCTCTCGATCGTTGAGAGGGCGCCGGCCCGGGTTGCCGGTGACGAGTTTCAGTTTCGTGGGCTTCGGTTTAGGCCCCTGCATCGGCTCCCTCCGGGCCGACCGACGCGCGTGCGGCCTCTTGCTCGGCGAGCGCCTTGCCGGCCAGCTCGGCCATCATGCGCAGCGCAACGGCGGTGTTGTGCACGCCGGTCGCGTGCTTGACCGCCAGCAGGCCCTGGAAGAAGCGATCGAAGTCCGCATAGGCTCCGACCAGGCGGGTGACCGCGGCCTTCGATTTGGCGATCTTGGTCAGCCAGCCCATGAAGATCGCCGCGTCAGCCGGCAGGAAGGCGATTTGCAGTTCCTCGTAAAATGGCTGGCCGACCCGCAGCACGGAGGTATCGAGGTCTTCGACCTTGAACGCGTCGTCGGTCAGGCCGGAGTACTCTTTCCAGCCGAAGTCGAGTTCGGCATAGAGCGACTGTAGAATGTTCGGATCGTCCTCGCCGACGACTGCGTTGTGGCTCAGTTGCAGTGCGACGAATTGGGCGCGGGTCAGCGGCGTCAGGATTTCGAGAACGTCCGCTTCCTCGATGCCCGCTTTCATCGCCGCCGGCACGCGATGGTTGCCCGACGCCACCAGCAGCTTGCCATCCACGTGTCCGACCAGCGGAACGCTGGTGAGACAGCCATCCGCTTTGATGTTCGCAACGAGGCGGGCGAACGTCGCTCCCCTCATAAACCTGGCGTTCTTTTCAAGCAGCGTCAGGTCGGCGAGCCGCATCCGTGTGACGCGCGTTTGCAACGAACCGCTGGAACCACTCGGCGTAGATTTCAGTTGGGGTTTGCTGTCTGATCTTGCTGCCATAGTTCAACATCCCGGGGCCGCGGCCCAACAGTTCGAAGATGCCGCGGTACTTCATGGACACCGGCTTCGACGTAAAAGCCGTGGTCATCAGCGAGTCGATCCGCTGCACCAGCCGGACCTGCATCCGCTCAATGATCGTCGCCGAGGTCGCCAGCATTGCGATCAGCTTCGACACCCGGCTGCGCGGCGACAGCGCGAAATCCGAAAGCAGGTAGAGCAGGTCGCCGCCCCACTTGTCGCGGGCGTAGATGAAGCCACCGGCCAGGTGGCCGTCGATCAACACCAGGAAGTTCGCGATGCCGGCGGTGTGCGCGATCCCCTTCGCCAGGTAGATGTCCTTCAGGAAGTTCATCTGTCCTGACGTTGCGCCGACGATCTCGACGCGCGAGGCAGGGGTCAGTACCGCCGGATCGAGCTTGGTGTAACGGAACGGCGTTGACCGGTGTTGGGTGCGGCGCACCGAACTGGCAGACTGGTCCGCGAAGGTGAAGACCGGCTTGTTTGATTCTCCGCGATAGACAGTCACCGGCTGGTGATGGTCGAGCGTGTGGTCGGTCAGCACGCAATACCGCACCCGCATGGCGTCCAGCTCATCCAGCCACGCCTCAAGCGCGGCAGGGTCCCAAACGCCATAGGACGGCCGCGGCCAGTCGGTGTTTTGATCGACGAAGCGGTACAGCCGCTCATACCCGTTCTTGTAGGTCGGCGGGAACGCGGCAACGCCACCGCCGGCGCCGGCCGCGCGGCGCGCTTGCTCCCGGAAATCTCCGGGATGGAAGCTCGCGATGTGCAGCCCTTCGAGGAATTGATCGAGCCGCGTCCGAACCGGCGCGAGGAACTCGACAAACTGTTCCTCGTAGTGCCGGAAATGCGCCTGGGCGTACGGGTTGGTGCCCTTGTATTTTGCCATTTCCAGTGCGATCTGGACCGCCGCGGCGCGCGCTGCGAAGGGCTGGCCCGCGAGCAGCGGCTCAATGAAGGCGAGCCGGCCCTTGAACTCAATCGGGAACTCGGCGCCGGTGGCGAGCGCACCCACCGTGCAGGACAGCAGCGAGACGTCGTTCGAATGCACGGCGACGGTCGGGTGAATCTCCCGCACCGCTCGGTCGAAGCGGAATGATCCGGAGCATCCGACAAAGACCTGGTGCCAGTCGGTGAAGGGGACCGAGCGCGTGATTTGCTCAACAGCGGGGCGCGGCACAGCTCCAACAAACATAGTCTACCCTTGCGCAACACATGCCGAAATATCTGACGTGCTATCAGGACATCACGCTACCATGCTAGCAAAGTAGCAGCGCGCATCGTGGCTTGTTCGGGCAGCAAAGTCGAAGGAAACAACGAGAACTTTCAGTGTCACGTGTGAGTCACTTATGCTAATATGGTGATGTTTGAAATGGCTTTCGCGAAGGACGATTTCCGTGTCGGCGCTACCTCTCATCAAGACCGCGTCGTGGACAACGAATCTGCCCGACGATCATCTGCGGATCGGCATTTCACGCGGCACGCCGCGCCGACTGCCGGCTGGCTATCGTGTCTATCGGGCGCTCGCACCAGGGCCTTGGTTCAACAGTGTCGGGATCGAGGAATACTACCAGCTTTATCGGACCGAGATCCTCGGACGTCTCGACCCCAGGCTCGTCGCCGACGCGCTGCTTGGTCTCGGCGGCGGCCGGGTTCCGGTCCTTCTTTGCTATGAACCGCCCACAGCCGGCCAGTGGTGTCACCGCGCGATGGCCGCGGAATGGCTCGCCGAGGCACTCGGCGCCACCGTGCCGGAGTTCGGATTTGAATTGCTGCCGCAGCACGAGCATCCCCTGATGCCGCCGCAGCTTCGTCGCGTCATCGCCTCGACCGTTATCCCTGACGTTGCACCCTTCACAGGTCACACCGCAGTCATCGACGGTGAACTGCACCGCGTCGTCGGAGCAGACCCTCACCAGCCAGGGAAGGCGATCATCAGCACTGGCGACCGCGAATATTCCACTGGCCTCGCCACGCTGCGCCGCTACTTCCGAGGAGCCTGACGATGGCCCAAGACACCTTTCAGGTTTTGCTCGATCTGGCCGAGCGCATCAGGCGTGACAACGAACAACGCCATGTGCTTTCCACCGGCGAATACCTCGCGGCCGCCCTCCTGTTGAATCGATCCGACTGGCTGGACGAGAAATCTTACACAATGGTCGAGGCCATCGACCGCATCGGGCCGCAATGGCTCGCCGAGCTCCGCAACGTAGAGAGCGCGCTGCAAAACTCCTGAAATCCGCCGGCCCGCAGCAGAAAACCTGGAGCGGCTACGGGAACTGCACCCGCCCGCGGGGTGGTGCCCCACGGTCAACTGATTGTCGCCGCAAATCTGTTCAGTCAGGTGGCACCAAGTGCAAGCGCCCAGCGGGCGAGGTATAGAGCAGGAAAACCGAGAACTATATTGCCATGTTGGCGCTTTATGTTTGGTGTAGGCGCGTAATTATGCTATAAAATACTCACTAAGAACTTGCTCCGAAAGCCACTTCGATGCCCGCACGGACCGCGAAGATTTCCAAAAAAACCGCAGCAGTGCGCGACGCCTACGCCGCCCGCACGGGCATGGACAAACGGTCAGCAAAAATCCTGGTCGCTGCGCACATCGTGAAGCCTGAAACCTACCAGGACGAAGACGGCAACGTGATCCGGGTGTGGAAGTCCTCGGAAATGTCGTCGTACTCCAATGCCGATATCGCCTCGACCCTCCGCAACCGCGTGGCGGTCGAACCCAACGAAATGTTGGGCACGGTTCCCCCCTCCGCGATCAAATACTGCGTCACGAAGGGCTGGCTGGTGCCGAACGCGAGCAAGACGCTCTACAGCGTCACGCTGCGCGGCGCCATCGATCTTAACCTGCCGCTCCGCTTCAAGGGCGGCCCGTCCCACGGCCGCAAAATCCCGTTCGCGGCAACCCCATCCGCTCCTACCAAGGGGTAATTCCCAATGTTCACCGCGGAACTCGCTCGGTTGAAGACCGAGTATGTCCGGCTGCCCGAAAAGGATCAGACCTTCGCTCTGTCGCTTCTCCAGCAGCATGCCAGCAGCGGTCGCCTCTCCGACCGGCAATGGCCCTTCGTCAAGAAGTTGGTCGAGCGCATTGACCACCCGCAACCAGCCGACGGCCCGCGCAATCTCGGCGACCAAACCGAACTCCGCGCGATGTTCGCCACCGCTGCCGCGAGGCTCAAGTTTCCCCATCTGCTGCTGCGCCATGCCCACGACGGCTACAGCGAGACCCTGAAAATCTGGATCGCCGGCCCGCGCTCCATGCAGCCCGGCTCATTGTCCGTCACGACGACCGCGGTCAACCGCGAGTGGCTTGGCCGCGTGCTGGAGGATGGCACCTGGGCGCCGGGCCACACCCGCAGTGCCGCCGAATACGACAGCGTCGCGGACCTCCTGTGCGAACTGATCGCCGCGCCGCAGGCCACCCTGGCAGCCAATGGCAAGTCGGCCGGAGCCTGCTGCTACTGCGGCAGCGAACTCACCGATGCGCGCAGCGTCGAGGCCGGCTACGGCCCGACCTGCGCGAAGAAGTGGGACCTGCCCTGGGGACCGAAAGGTGGTGTGAAATGACACCCACCCCAGACCAGGTAACCGCCCTCCGCGCGGTCCTCGACGCGATCCTCGAAGCCGTCGCCGCCGCTGGTCCATGCGGTGCCCCGGGCGGCGTCATCTACGCCGCGCTGATGGGGCAGGGGTGCAGCCTCTCGCAGTACCAAACCTTGATGGACGGGCTGGTCTCGGTGCGGCGGCTGCGCCGCGAAGGCGATCTGTATTTCATCGTCGCAGCGCCGAAGCGGGCGCCGGTGTGATGCAATCCAAAACCCAGCGGTTGATTGAGCTGATGCGCGCGGGCGACTGGCCGCGTGCACTTAGCCTCGCCAACACCTTCCGCCGGCTCGGCCCTCACCGAGACACGATCCGCCTCGCGCATGAGTGCCGAGTGCATCCCCGGTTCTATCGCAGCGTCGGCCGCGATCCAGAGGCGACGATCGCAGCCGGCATCGCCGCGCTTCAAGAACTCTATCCCCCGAACAGGAGCCGACCATGACCATGACCGTGCAGCAGCGGCAGGAGATCGAACGCCGCATCATCCAGCGCATCGTGCGCGATGCACTCGATGGTGGATTTCAAATCACCGTCGATGACGGTGGCGAAGCACCGAGCGTCAGGCGTTCAACCGACGAAGCTGCCGTCATAGCGGCGGTGATGCTGACCGATCAGGACTTCCTCTACGTCAACAAGCCCGGCGAGCCGCTCCAGGGTTGGGTGCGGCTGGTCTACGGCAACGACGGTTGGGACGTGGTCAATGACTACACCACGAACTTGGAGCCGTTGCTGGCCGGCGCGACGGCCGAAGCCGATCACCTGGAATCCATGCACGGCTGAATGCACGCCGTTTATGAGTAACTTACCCGCGCATGGCGAACCACCCGCCGGCGCGCGATGGAGCAATCCAATGGCCCACCAAACGACAACAGCGGTCCGCTCCCTGAAACCGCGAACCTTCACCATGCGGCAGATCGAAGAGGCGAGCGGCATGCAAGCCGGCTTCTGCCTCGCCTGCGGCGCCATGCAGGAATGTTGCGAACCCGACGCTCGGAAGTACCGCTGCGACAACTGCGGCAAATCCGAGGTCTACGGCGCCGAAGAGCTCCTGCTGATGGGCCGCGTCTACTGACGCCTGCCTGCCCTCCCGCCACAAGGAAATCCCCTCATGTCCGCCACCAGAACGCGGGTGCCAGACGACGTACTCCCGATCCTCCGCCGCAGCACCATCGCCGGCAACGTCCTTACCCTCCCCGAGCAACTCGACCGCCCAACCTACCTCCGCGTGGCCAAGGTGCTGACCGCGGCGCGCGGCAAATGGAACCGCAAGGCCAACGGTCACGTCTTCCCCTTCGATCCGCGCGAATTGATCGGCGCGGTAGTCGCGAACGGCGTTGTCGTTGACGCCAAGCGAAACCTCCAATTCTTCGAGACGCCCGACGATCTCGCGCAGCGCATGGTCAGCGTCTCCGGCATCGGCGCGGGCGAGATTGCCCTGGAACCGAGCGCCGGCCAGGGCCGGATCGTCCGGCACCTGATGGCCAGGGGCGCGATGGTCGATGCCGTCGAGATCGATAGGGAAAACTGCAAGGTCCTCCGCGCCATCCCTGACATTCGTTGCGTGTGCGAGCAGGATTTCCTCGAGTACGCGAAGGTGGACGCCGCGCTGTACGACGCGGTGGTGATGAACCCGCCGTTCTCGAACAATCAGGACATCAAGCACATTCGCGCGGCATGGCAGTTCGTCCGGCCCGGCCGGCGCGTGATCGCCATTTGCTCCGAGGGTCCGTTCTTCCGGCAGGACACCGCGGCACGCGAGTTCCGCGCGTGGCTCGAAGAGATCGGCGCCGACGCAGTGAAGCTACCCGACGACACGTTCCGCGAGAGCGGGACCGGCGTCGCTACCCGGATCATCTTCGCCACCAAGGCAGCCCCTCCGGCGCCCGCGGTCACCGAGGAACCCGAGGCCACGGCCCGCGACATCCCGATGGACCAGATCGAGCCCGACCCCGACCAGCCTCGCAAGGTGTTCGAGCCGGCCGCGCTACGCGAACTCGCCGCCTCCATCCGGGCGGACGGGCTACTGCAGCCCATCGTCGTGCGGCCCTCGACCACCGGCCGCACGCCTTACATGATCGCGGTCGGCGAGCGGCGCTGGCGCGCCCACCAGATCAACGGCGCCCCGACGATCCGGGCGTTCGTGACGGCGCCGAAAGACACCACCACGATCCGCGTCATGCAGATCATCGAGAACGATCAGCGCCAGGACGTCACGCCGCTGGAGCAAGCGCGGTCCTATCAGGCGCTGATGGACTCGACCGGCTGGACCGTGGAGGAACTGGCCGCCCGGATCGGCAAGGCGCCGTGGCGCATCACCGAGCGCACCGCCTTGCTCCATCTCCGGCCCGAGTACCAGGCCCTGCTGGCGAGGGGCAACCTGAAACCCTCCGAGGCGACCGAACTGGTGCGCCTGTCGCCGCGCGGGCAGGACACCCTGTTCAACGCCATCCGCACCGGCGGCTGCCGGAACTACAACGACCTGCGGGCCTCGGCCACCGCGCTGGTCAACGCGGAGGCCCAGCTTCTGCTGATGCCCGATGCGCCGCCGCCGCCGACCAAGGCCGACCGCGACCTTGCCAACGCCTTCGAGGCTCACGTCGAACGGATCGCCGGCCTGCTGCGCTCCGGCATCCAGGAGAACCAGATCGTCGCGGTCCGGAAGACCAGCCCGCACCGCGCCGGCACCCTGGCCGACCTGCTGGCCGTCATGCAGACCGACCTGCGCCGCATCGAAGTCGCGCTGCGCGAGGTCGCCATCCAGGCAAGTTTCCTCGACACGGCGGCGAAAGCCGCCTGACGCACGGGGCTGCCCCGCTCAGAGCCGGGCTGCCCAGGTAGCAAAGTAGCATGATAGCAAAACAGCAAAGGGGCATGACATGGCCCACGATGTCATCTTTGACGATCTGCTTGCCTGCTCGTCCGACGCGGTGGACGCGTTGGTGACGGGCGATCTGGCGACGGTCCGGTCCAACCTGGAAACCATGCTGGCCTACCGGGGACACCCCAATATCGAGGTCAACGATGTCGGCTCGGACGAACTGCTGATTTGCGCCGCCGACGCGTTGATCGCCTTGGACAAGGGCGATCTCGGCGAGGTCCGGTTCAACCTGAAAGCACTCCTTGACGGGCTGGGCGAGGTCCTGGACCCGGATGACGACTCCTGACGGCCGCAGACCAGGCACTGCCAATCGCCGCTGACGGCTGGCTTTGCGCGCGCGCGGGCCTCCCGCCGGCGGGCGCCATACCCCCCACCCGAATTCGCGCCGTAGCGCGTTTCACCCACGCACGGTCCCGGAGGGGGAACGCGGTGGGGCTAATACCCCATACCTGCCGGCGGGCCAGCGACAGGCTACCCGCCGCTACGTGGAATGCTGATCAGGTTCTCACTGACCGAAGCACAACCGAAGCATCCTTCCCTCCAACCCAGACCGACCGGGCACCCAGTGATGACCTGACTGCGAGTCGCCCCACCGTCCGGGACCGGTGCTCTTGTGTCCTACCGTGCCGCGGGCACTATGCACGGTGCCCCCCGTTCGGGACGCCCTCGTGCGTCCGTCAGGCGTTGGGCCGCGCGCACACGTGGCTTCAACAGCGAAAGCGTCTGATCGAATGCCCATTGACTTCATCCCAACCAGAGCAGACCGGACCAGATACCCGGTTCTAGATCACTTGATTTCCGAAATCACCACCGGTGCCGGTTCGCGGATGCTGGGAGATGGGGTCCTTTACTACGGCTGGCCGAAATTTACAGACTATGACGCGGTCAGGCATCGCGTCGACCTAGCTCTGGTTTCCGCGAGGGCCGGGGTTGTGCTCATGAGAGTGCTCTCTGCTCCAAATGCCCGCGTGATCCGTGATACCGTTGAGAGCATATCACAGGTCACCGCTAGCGCCGTTTCCCAGCTTATTCGCAGCCCAACCCTGAGGGCGAGGGGCCAGCGCCTGTGTTACGAAGTGACGCCGATCGTCTTCGCCCCGGGGAGTGACGATGTCCTGGTCGATGACGTTCCTGTCTTTGGGTCAGAGGCCGCACTGCTGGCTTTCATTGGCGACATAGATGACCAGAAATTGCTGGTGGACCAAATCGCCGAAACGCGGTCCATCCTGGAAGGAGCGAAAGCGCTCGTTCGGGGCAGTCGTAGGGCCATTCCTGACCCGTCGCGACAAACACTGGCTGTAGCCCTGAGCCGACTCGAGGAAGAGATCGCTAGCTTCGACGCGCGCCAACGGCTTGTGGCTCTGACTGCTCTTGGTGGCCCACAGCGCATCCGTGGTCTTGCCGGATCTGGGAAAACGGTAATCCTTGCGATGAGAGCAGCGTTGGCTCATCTCGACAATCCAGATGCGCGCATACTTGTCACGTACTATACCAGGAGTCTACGCGATACCCTTAGGAGACTGATCACACGGTTCTATCGCCATTTCGGTGAGGGCGACCCCGACTGGGCGAGAATCCACGTCTACCACGGATGGGGCCGTAAGGATCTGCGCGGTACCTACAGGGAGGCCTGCGCGCGAGCGGGCATATCACCATTGTCTCTCGGCGAAGCCCAGTCGGGTAAGGATCCTCGTCAAACTCCGTTCGACTATGTATGTCGAGCGCTAATCGACACGGGTCGCGTTGCTCCATACTACGACTTAGTACTAATTGACGAGGGTCAGGATTTTCCAGACGGATTTTACGAACTCTGTTTCCACTTGACAAATGGTGAGAGAGACGCGAAGCAGATCATCTGGGCATACGATGAGCTCCAGGATATTTTCGACGTGAAGGTCCGCTCGCCAGCAGAGTTGTTCGGCACTGACGTCGACGGACACCCTCGGATCTCGCTCCAGAGGTCACTCCCTGAAAACGCCGAGACCAACGATTTCGTCCTTCCAAAATGTTACCGGAACCAACGTGATGTTCTTGTGCTAGCGCATGCGACCGGTTTCGGCCTGTACGGACAGCCCGTCCAGATGCTCCAGGACAAGAACCACTGGGAGGACGTTGGCTATGAAGTTGTCTCCGGCAACATGCGGGTCGGTACAAGCGTTGTTATCCGGCGCCCTGACAGAAACAGCCCTACGCACGATATCCCCCTCATTGAGGTCCGCAGTTTCGCGTCAATGGATGAGGAGGTAACATTCTGCGCCGATGAGTTCGCCAAATTCATCGCGGGTGGCCTTCAGCCAGAGGACCTCATGGCCATCGCGATCGACGACCGTGTAGCCCAATCTTACCTGGCAAGGCTTGCTGAGGCGTTGGCTCAGCGTAATATTCACTCAAACAACATTATCGCTGACAGATACAGCGAGCCGCCATTTATGATCGAAGGCAAAACTACGCTAACCACGGTCTATCGTGCAAAAGGAAATGAAGCAGCGGTTGTTGCAGTATTAGGTTGCGACGCGGTGCCACTCGGAGCCAGGACGGGCCGAAATCGACTTTTCACCGCATTCACGCGCACGAAAGGCTGGCTGCGTATCACAGGTATGGAGCCTCGGTTCGTCCCGCTGAAGAGAGAGATCGAGACTGCGATACGCCTAGCTCCCGAGATGCGCTTCGTGATGCCTGACCCGGCGAAGATTGAGCTTATCCAGCGCGACCTATCAGAAAAAGATGCACGACTACAGCGTGCACAGGCAGAGCTTGAGCGCTTGAAAGAAGACTTGGGGCTGACAGATGAGGACCTGAGGCCGCTTCTCAGCGGGCGTCGTCGCAATGGACGCTCCTGAATTTATCCGACAAATCGGGCACGCGTGGAATTTGTTCGATGTGGACCTGAATCTTGGCAGGGCGATGATTTGTCCCGTGTTGCTATTGGCAGACGACGAAGTCAGGAGAGTCGCGATGGAACCAGAGTCATCATACGCTGAGATTTACCGAGTTGGATTAAGTCGGTCGGCCTACAATTTCATTCTACAAGACTACTCCTATTTCCAATTCTCTTGGGAAAGCGAACACGCATGGCGCATGGCCTATTTCCCCAATCCTTGGATAACAGGTGTTGCCGATGCGCAGGAGGCTGTGGAGCATTGGGAGGCTATGGAGGCGGTGGGCTACCTCACCCATGAGGAGGCCTCGGACCTTATCGGGGAGCTCCCCTATATGGCATCCGTACCTCCGATTCGATTCGAGTACTCTCGTTCGCAGTACCGCGAAATTTCTCATCCAGCGGCACATTTTCATATTGGTCGAGACGTGGACAATCGGTGGCCATGTGCGGTGCTTCTTGGACCGCTGGCGTTCAGCATGATGATTGCACGACTGTATTATCCAGAGCACTGGCGGCCGCGCAGCAGCTTCGAGGGCGCTTCTGCGGCGGACTGTCTCGATCTGCGGTTTGCTGAGGTTATCCAGGGATCCCAGGTCGTACACGACTTCACACGCGTTGAGCGGCGAACACTTCACCTTGGCCGAAACATGGTGCCCGTCGAGCAGGCACCAGAGCATGAAACTCAGCATCTGCGCAGGAGACGGCGGCGCAGATAAGAGCTGCTCGATCGCGCAGACCGGTCCACATTGCGGCGAATGACGACCTCGCGCCGGACGCCGGCACTCAGACTAACGCACTTCCGCCCAGCCACCGACCCCATTTCTCTCACACCCCCGGCGCCGGATCATCCGCCGGGTTGCGGTTCGGGTCCCCATTGCCTCCCTCGCCCGGTACCCCGGTCTGGTTGCTCCCCTGATCGCCAACGCCACCCCTGGCCGACGGCACCCAGCCCAGCGGCGCCATATTCACCGCCTGCTGCACCGTGTCGCCATCCGGCACGCTCGACAGCCCCTCGGCGCGCCGCGCCTCGTTGACCTTCATCCACGGCCCACCGACCGCCTGCCGATACGCGGTGAACCGCGACAGCAAGTCCGCCTTGGAAATGCCCATAGTCCCAATCCAGAAACGTGTCGTCGCCGTCGAGTTCGTAGAATTGCTCCGCCTTCGCCTTCCACCGCTCGCAATACCCCGAGATCGGTCCATTCAAATACTGCTGGCCCATCTGCACCATCGCCGGGCCTTCGGTCTCGCCCTCGATCGCCAGCTTGTAGGGCGGCACGTCGAACGCGGGCGATGTCGCGAAGCTGGAAGTTGCGAGACTCGATGAACTGGCTATCGACCATCGACAGCCCGAGCGCCTGCCATTTCGTAAGCGCCCGGTCAGCCGCGTGTAGAAATCCCGGCCGGAACCTCCGAGAATTGTGTCCCCTGGAGCGGCCTTCTGACGCTCCGGCAGGAGGTGCCT
>Ga0335072_10002502_pt1 | contig 28476 bp, 26 predicted proteins | sample Lox_Sample_21_FD_206725 | JGI IMG/M metagenome (GOLD analysis project Ga0335072, IMG submission 206725) | Soil microbial communities from Loxahatchee National Wildlife Refuge, Florida, United States - Lox_Sample_2.1 | ecosystem: Environmental > Terrestrial > Soil > Wetlands | place: USA... | reverse complement strand
CGGGCGCCGGCGCGGTTGTCTCCGGTGCGGGCGGTGAGGGCTAGGAAGGTGTCCTCCAGGTTGCTTGTCTCGGTGCGCACGTCCTCGGCCACCAGGCTGGCCCGGTCTAGCGCCAGCACGATCACGGTGACGAGGTTTCCCGATCCGGTGACCACGATGTCGCCGCCGTGGTGCTCGACGGCGCTGACTTCGGGCAGTGCCCGGAGGATCTGCTCGCCTTGCTGCCCGGGCGCGCGGAGCCGCACGCACTTGACGGTTGCGGCTTGCCCTGCCAGCTGGGCCGGCTCGGCGAGGGCGATGAGCTTGCCCTCGTTGATGAGTGCTACCCGGTCGCAGAGCCGCTCGGCCTCGTCCATGAAGTGGGTGACCAGCACAATCGTCACCCCAGTGTCCCGCACGCCTGCGATCAGGTCCCACGTTTCCCGGCGGGCCTCGGGGTCCAGCCCGGTCGTGAGCTCGTCCAGGACGGCAACCTCTGGCTGGCCGATGAGCGCGAGCGCGATCGACAGCCGCTGCTTCTGCCCGCCCGACAGGGCTCTCCAGTACGAGCCGCGTTTGGCCTCCAGCCCGAGCTTTTCCAGGAGCCTGGCGGTGTCGGCTGGCCGGTCGTAGAACGAGGCGTACAGCTGAACGGCCTCGCCGACCCGGAGCTTGGGCGGCAATGCGCTCTGCTGGAGTTGAACGCCGAGCCGTTCGTGAAGCTCTTCCCGGTCCTGGCGCGGCTGCAGGCCCAGGACGCGTACCTCGCCCGCGTCGGGTATCCGCAGGCCCGAGATGCACTCGACGGTCGTTGTCTTGCCGGCGCCGTTGCGCCCGAGGATCCCGAAGATCTCGCCACGGCGGACCGAGAAACTGACGTCGTCCACCGCCACAGTCGCCCCATAAGCCTTGCGCAGGTGCTCAACAGTTATGACCGGCGGCGCGCCCGCAGCTGGGATCGCGGCACTCCTCACGTTGCCCCGCCTCCGACCCTGACGATCTCGCCGGTGATCGCGGTGTTGGCGCCCGAGCACAGGTAGAGGATCGCTGCCGCCACCTCATCGGGACTCGGCAAGCGCCGCAGCGGCGACGCCTGCGCGCTCATCTCGAGGGCCTGGGCGGGCAGCTGGGCAAGCATGCGCTCGGTCCGGGTGAGGCTCGGCATGACGACGTTGACCAGGATGCCGGCCGGCGCGAGTTCCTCTTCCTGCCAGAGCGGCCGCCCTGCCGATGCCCTGCGATCCCGGGCCACCACTGCCACCCGTCCTGCCAGGCCGAGATCCATGAGTCACCTCCCGCGGCCGTCCAGCTTGTTGGAGTATTCTTCCAACTAGCTGATGACTGGCATCATGCCACGAGCTGGAGGGATCCTTCAACTATGACTTCTGCCGGGGCCACGGGCGGGACGCGGGGCCGGGCTGCCCGGCGCCGTGACGGCCTCCGGCGCCGTGACGAGCTTCTCGACGCTGCGCTCGGCTGCTTTGCCCGGCGCGGGCTGCTCGGCACGCGGATCGAAGACATCCGCCGGGCGGCCGGCGCCAGCCCGTCCAGCGTCTACAACCTCTTCGATGGCCTGCCGTCGCTTACCGCCGCCTTGCTGGCTCGCACCTTCGAGCGCCTTTTCGCTCACGTGGCCAGCCGGGTACTGGCAGAAGACCGCCTCGATGCCGCTGTCCGAGCCCTCGTCGACGGGCACCTGCAGTGGGTCCTGGGACACGAAGACGAAGCCGCCTTCATGTACGGGGCCATGGCGCTGGAACTCGCCAAGGCCGAACGGGAGGAACTGGCCGAACTGAAGACCAGGCTGGCAGTCCCGTTGATGGAGCACCTGGCATCGCTTGCCGCCGAAAACGCCTGGCCGCCCTGGCCTGCATCCACCCTCGAGTTCATCGTCGTCGGCCCCGCCCACGAGGCGTGCCGCCGCTACCTCGCCGGCGCCCCCGTGGACCTGGCCGGGCTGCGGCAGCTGCTGCCAAACGTGGCCTGGGAGTCTGTGAGCACGTTCGCGCCCCTCCGCCCCGACGAGCAGCCCTCGACCCTCCGCAACATCCCGCGCGACCCCGCTGATCAGCAATGAGCCGACGCGTCCGTCCGCTATCTTCCGGCCTGCGGTTGTCGCACGTCCGCCACTACCTCATGGTGCGAGACCCGCTCATCCCACCTGCTCAGCGACTGCTTGGCCGCGTCCTCGACCACCGCCTGTTCATATTCGGTTCCGGCGAAGCCGCGCACGGCGCCCAGGCTGGTGAACCACGTTATCGAGGTGAACATAACCTCCGCGCCTGAATCGCCGCCCCGGCGATCGGCATCGAGCGGCGCAGCAAGCCGCGGGCAGCCTGCAGCCTGATCTGGCTCAGGTAGGCATGCGGCGTCATGCCGACGCCCTTCCGGAACAGGCCGATGAGCTGGAACTGGGTCAGCCCCGCGACAGCGGCGAGTTCAGGGAGCGTCACGCGTCGTGAAGTCCGCGCGCAGCAGGCTCAGGCCAGGCGCCTGCCGGTCAACCCAGTATCGGGTCCTGTTCTTCTCAGCTGTCGCCGACATCCAGCACCACCCGCTAACGGTTACCGCCCTGCGAACAGACCCCACTTAGGACCACATCGACCGGCCCGGCGCGCAGTTCTCATGACGCCGCTGGGCCAGTTCAGTTCTGCTGTCCCTTGACAATCCTGATAGCGCCGCGCAAGCAAGGCGACGCCTGCACATACGCATCATCAACGCCGCCACCGGCGAACTGCTAAGAAGTCGTGTCGCGTCGAGCAGGGAGTCAGCCGCCGCAAACGGCGGGACGCCCGGCACCGTGGCGCCGGAAAGTGTGGCCAGTTGGACGAGTACACCCTGACCGGGTCCTCAGGTCCCTAACCCAGCACGTCGAGGGCGGCACGGTCCGTCGGCACTGGAGCCAGGCCGTCGTTGTCAGCTGGCGCCGTCGGGGCCGTCAGCGAGCATCCGGGTGAGCTCGCGCAGGTCGTACAGGCTCTCACCTGGCCGCCCGGCCAGGACCAGCAGGCCCGGGTAGCCCTGGGCGAGCTCAGCTGCCTCCGCGGCGCCCCGCTCTGCCCCTTCTTCTGTGGCGGCCGATAGTACTACCAGGCGAGCGGCGACATTATCGGCTAGCTGGCCGACCTCGCTGGCGGGCAGGTCGGCAGCCAGGTGCTGGACGAGCCAGTGGTCCTCGCGCAGACTGCCCGCGGCCATCAGCGCGGGCAGCCCGTGCCGCTCTCCGGGCGGGGTCGCCGTCACCGCGACTCCACGCGGGCGACCTCTCGGTTGCCGTGCCGCGAGCGGCGCGATCAGGCGCTCGCAGATGGCGCTGGCCCGGTGCTCGACAGCGATCGTGACGCCACCGGCTGCCCAGTCCTCGCCGATCCGGCGCAGCGCCGGCGCGACAAGCCGCGCGCAGAGCTCGATGAAAGGCACGCCGGCGGCGAGCCGCTCCAGGCGCGTCTGAGCCAGCCGATCCTCGCCGGCCACGATGGCGTCATAGAACCGGTCAGCCTGCGGCTGCCAGTTGCGCACCCGCACCTCAGGGCGAGGCGGCATACCGGCGGCGCGCTGAGCGCCAAGCGCATGAACGTCGGCGACGTTGACCTGGTAGCGTCGCCCGGCTTTCGTGGCAGGCAGCAGGCCCTGGCGGACCCAGCCGTAGGCAGTCTGGTAGTGCACGCCGAGGAAGTCAGCTGCCTCCCGCAGCGGCAGCACTCGCTGTGCTCGTGCCATGTATTCAGTGTACTTTAGTGTTGATTTTCGCTGCGACGATGCCAACTCCCAGGACAGCGCGGAGCCGGCAATCCCCATGCTGTGCCACTCCGGCCCAGTACCCCGAGTGCAGCCTGAAACGCTCGCATGTCGTCGCAGTCCAGGACGAGCCGCCAGCCGCGGCCGCGGCGACAACCGCCCCTATGTGCACAGCAGGCCCTTCACGGCCTGAGCGCCAGCCCTGAGCCGATAACGATCACGCAGCCTGCTCAGTGGGGGACCTGGATCGCCGGCCTGCCGGGCCCGGCACCGGTCGAGGTGGTGTTCCAGCTGGCGATCGGCCGGTCCGTGGCCGTGTTCCTGCTGCTGACGGTGGCCGGCCAGCTGCTGGTCGCCGCCCGAGGCGTGCACCGCTGGTATGAGGGCACCCTGGAGCGGCAGGCGAACTAGGCGCGGTGGATCGAGTACTCGATGTCCGTGTCCATCATGATCGTCCTGATCTGCATGTTCACCGGCATCCGTGTGACATCGCCTCGCTGCTCGGCCTGTTCGCCTGCAACCCGGCGGCATGGTCTCGTAGACCGGGACCACGGGGATCCCGTACTGGCGGGCGAGGGACCCAGTCCTGCCATCGGGCGTAGATGGTCTTGACGGGGACGTTGAGGTAGTCCGCGACCTCGGCGGCGGTCAGCAGTCGGTTGGACCCGCCGAGCGGTGCCGGTGCCTGGCGCCGTGCGCATCCGCGCTCACCTTGGCGGGGGTGGTCAAGCCGGTGCCGCGCGGCGGTCATGCGGCCGCGCCCTGCGGCAGCGGCGATGCAGCTCGAGCGCAGCGTTGTCGTGGTCCGGCTCGTGGCTGCCCGCCGGGACCCGCGTCAAGGGCGGACCAGTGCTTTGCCGAGTTTAGTGCCATCGAGCAGCGAGAGGAGTGCCTGCGGCGCGCTTTCCAGGTCATCGAAGATCGTCACCTCGGAATGCAGACTCCCGTCCTCGAACAGCGGGAGTACCTCCTCCTCAAAGGCTGCCCTCCGGTGCAGGTGATCGAGCACCAGGAATCCCTCGAGTCGAAGGCGCTTGATGATCAGCTGCGTGAGGTTGCCCGGCCCAGGTCCGGGCGGCTTCCCGTAGCCCGAGATCATTCCGCAGATAGCGACCCGGCCGCCGGTACGCAGGAGGTCGATCGCTGCCTCCAGGTGTTCGCCGCCAACGTTGTCAAAGTAGAGATCGATGCCATCGGGCGCAGCCTCGCGCAGCTGCTCGGCTAGGTGACCGGCGCGGTAGTCCACGGCGGCGTCCAGACCGAGTGCGTCGGTGAGGTACCGCGCCTTGTCGGCACCGCCGGCGGATCCGATCACCAGCGAGGCGCCGCGGGCCCTCGCCAGCTGTGCCGCCACCGAGCCGACGGCGCCGGCGGCGGCCGATACCCAGACCCGGTCGCCCGGTTGTATCTGCGCGACGTCGACCAGGCCGATGTAGGCGGTCAGTCCCGGCACGCCGAGAGCGTGCAGCCAGGTGTGGGGCGGCAGGCCGCTGCGGGGCTGGATGCGGATTGCCTGACTCGCGTCCACGACGGCGTGGTCACGCCACCCTCCCCAGCAGACCACCCAGTCGCCTTCCGCCCACCCATCCGCAGTGGATTGTACGACCTGGCCCACAGCCCTCGCCTCGACCGCGACTCCGAGGTCGAAGGCTGCCGCGTAGGTGTCCACCGAGAGGCGGGGGATCATCGACGGGTCCACGCTGAGACAGTCGGCCCGGACGAGCAGCTGATCCTGCGAGAGCGCTGGCAGCTTCCGCTCGACAAGCGTGAAGCACCCCGGTTCGATACGTCCCTGCGGTCGGCGCGACAGCACCAACTCACGGGCGGTCACCATCGCCACTCCCCCGGCAGCAGCGCATCACGGCCAGGCCGATCGCGGGTATGCGTCCCACCCAGGGGAACGACGGCTGAGGTAGCGTTCATGACTTGGCAGGGTAGGCCACCCGGCCGGGCGGAACTTGGCCTGACGCGCAGTCCTGATTATCCGCGCGCACCGCGCGGTCAGCGGCCTGGTGGTGGCGATGTGGTGTCGCTGTGCGCGCGGCAGCGTTCGCGGGTATCGGTCGGGCGCTCGCCGAAACGCTCGCGGTAAGCGTTGCTGAACGTGCTGGCGTTGCTGAATCCCGACGAGTGGGCAATGTTAGCGACACTGCGGTGTTCCCAGCGGGGGTGCTGCAGCCTCAGCCGGGCAAGCTCGAGCCGTTCTTCCCGGATCAGCATCGACGGCGTCGTTCCGGTGCGCTGCAGCCGCGCCTGGATCTGGCGCAACGACCAGCCGAGCTCTGCTGCGACCGCCGCACCGGTGAGTGAGACGTCGTGGGCGTTCGCGCGGACGAAGCAACGGATCGTGGCGACGAGGTCGCCCTGGGTCTCGTACACCGGCGGCAGTAGCGCCCCTCCGTAAGCCAGGCACAGCAGGTCCACGGTCCGGTCGACCGCGGCATCGAAGCCCAGTCCGTCGATCGCGTGCGCCTGGCTGTGCAAGCTCCCCAGCAGATCGACAACAATACGGCCCATGCCGTGTTCGGCGTTCAATCCGACCGTGCGGGTCAGCAGTCCGCCGATGCGAGCGTCCACGCGAGCCCGGGGAATTACAAGCGCAAGACACGAGAAGTTGTCGCTGTGCCACATGTCCATGGGCGCATCAAGGGTGGCGAGCGCCAGACCGCCTGGCTCAACCTTGAGGGCGGTGTCCGCCTGCCGGATCATCATCGATCCCATCGTCGGCACCAGCAGCTCGTAGGCCCCGTGCGGGTGTCGCCGGACGTCAGCCCCGGAGCGCTTGATGAACTCCTCGTCGCCCCACCACCGCACCAGCTGGTAGGCCTCGCTGTGCTGGTGCTCGATGCGCCCGCGGTAGTCGCCGCGAATGCGGAACGCCATCCGGCTATGGATGGAGGAGACGAGCTCACTCCACCACTCGGCACGATCCGCCGTCGCCACATCGCTGCAGCGGTATGCGTCAACTGCGTACACCGCGCACCTCACTCCGCCCCGAGGCTCACGGCCACGATAACGCCGGCGCCAGCACGGGTAACTCCAGAACCGCCGTCAGCGTCTCACCATGTCCAGTCGTAAGCCGCGCCGGCACGTTGCGCGAGCGGCTTGAGCATCCGCTCCTCGAAGACCGTTACGGTGTCGTAGCCCTCGACCGGCGCAGCCGTGATGACCCGGCCGAACAGCTCCGCATCCAGATGCGGCTCCGGGATGCCCGCCGCGATCGCGTACCGCTGAAGATGGTTGCGGAGAAACTCGGAGTTACACGGCGGCATCGCGAAGTGCGCCGGATGGGACATTGCCTCTCTCAGCGAAACGAACTCAACGCCACCCTCGACGAACGCGTCCAGGATCGTGCCGAGCGTGTCGGTTGCGATGGCAGTGCCGTGGATCAGCCAGATCAGCGGGATGTCCTGACCGAACATCCTCCGCGCCAGCTGCGCGTGCGCTGCCAGCTGCCCGACCGCGGAAGAGACGTAGGTCTCCCGCAGAAACCGCGTGGCGTCCTCGTCCTTAGACATCACCGCCCGGTAGTAGGGGACGATCCATGTGAAATCGCTGAACCATGCGGTTATCGGCGCGTTCCGGTAACCGGACGCCCGAAGATGGTCCTCCACCTCGCCGCGTTTGCTCTCGGTCTCTCCAGCCATGTCCATCGCGTACCGAAAGTAGCGCTCGGGAGCCATAGCGATGAGGTTGCCGATCAGTCCCTCGGCCTTGTCGATGTCCGCGCAGTACTGGTCCCCTGACATCCACCGCAGCGGTGCATGCAGGTGCGTGTGGTTGCCCAGGTGGTGCCCGGCCTCGACCCAGGCCTCCCACGCGGCCATGAGGCCGGGGTCCGAGTCGAGACGATGGGTGTGGGAGAACCCGTACACGCCAGTGACGCCATGGTCGGTGAGCGTGGCAGCGATCGACTTGGTGATGTCCAGCGGTGTGATGCCGTCCGGCATCGGGACACCGTCCCAGAGCACGAAGTCGTCGACTGTCACCGCAACCTTGACGACACCCGCCGGGGAAATATTCGACATGGGGATTCCCTTCGAGTGCAGCCGCCTTAACGGCTGTGACGAGGCTAGGAAGAGAAACCGATCACGTCTTGCCGGAGCGCGCAGCGCACTTTCCGCACGCGCACAGTCCGTCACCCGCGCTCGGGCGCCGCTGGGATCAGCACCTGGTCGACGACCGCTCGTGACGAATGCCGCGCGTACATGGCGGGGAGGTCGGCCGCGAGCGAGCGCATGGGACACCGCTGCGCAGCCGTCTGGGATCGGCGGGATGGCTCAGGACAGGCCCGGCCGGACCAGACCGGTCTCGTAGGCGATCACGACCAGCTGCGCTCGGTCTCGCGCGCCGAGCTTGGCCATCATCCGGTTGACATGCGTCTTGGCGGTCAGCGGGCTCATGAACAGGGCCGCCGCGATCTCGTCGTTGCTCATGCCCGCAGCGACCCGGCCGAGAACCTCCCGCTCCCGCTCGGTGAGCACCGACAGCACCGAGGCGTCGACTGGCTGGGCCGGACCGCGCCCGGCGATGTTGGAGATCAGCGTGCGAGTGACGCTCGGCGACAGCAGGGCATCGCCGCGGGCGACTACCCGGATAGCGCTGACGAGATCCTCCGGCTCGGTGTCTTTGACCAGGAAGCCACTGGCCCCCGCACGGATCGCCTCGAAGACGTACTCGTCCACCTCGAAGGTAGTGAGGATGATGACGCGGACGCCGCTCAGGTCCGGGTCGGCGACGATCTGCCGGGTCGCCTCCAGCCCGTCGGTGCCAGGCATGCGGATGTCCATCAGCACTACGTCGGCCCCCAGCGAGCGGGCCAGATCGACCGCAGCCGCGCCGTCGGCGGCCTCCCCGACGATCTCGATGTCGGGCGCCGAGCCGGCCAGGACCCGCAAGCCGGCCCGGACCAGGGCCTGATCGTCGGCGAGCAGGACCTTGATCACAGCCGACTCGCGATCGGCCGCCCGGGCGGCCCGTCAGCACGCTCTGCAGGGCTGGACTCTTGGCTGACACGGGCCGGGGCCTCTGGTCCTCGGACCGGGGTGGCCGCTGCCACCGGAAGCCGGGCGCGGACGGCGAACCCGCCGCCGGGACGCAGCCCGGCATCCAGGGTGCCGCCAAGAGCAGCCGCCCGCTCCCGCATTCCGACCAGCCCCGACCCGGTCCCGTCACCGAAGGCCGCCGGCGCGGCGCCGCCGTCGTTGACCACGTCCACATATAGGTATCCGCCTTCGTGCCGCAGGCCCACGGTCGTGGCGACCCGGCCGGCGTGACGGACCACGTTGGTGAGCGACTCCTGCACGATCCGGTAAGCGGCCAGCGCGACCGGCGGCGGCAGCAGGGCAGGCGGCGGGGCAGACTCCAGAGTGGTCGGCGTGCCGGCGGCGCTGGTCGCTTCGACCAGCGCGGCGATGGCGCGGAGGTCCCGCACCGGCATCGCAGGGTTCCCGCCGTCGACTTGCCGCAGCACCTCAAGGATGGCCCGCAGCTCGCGAAGCCCGGATTTGCTGGCCTGGCGGATCGCCTGGATCGCCTCGGCCGCGCCCGGCGGATCGGCAGCCAGCTGCATGCTGGCCGCCGTGGCCTGGATGTTGATCATCGCCATCGAGTGCGCGACCACGTCGTGCAGCTCGCGGGCGATCCGCATGCGCTCGGCGTCGACGCGTCTTCGGGTTTCCTCTTCCCGGGCCTGCTCGGCCCGCGCCGCCCGGTCGCTCTCGGCAAGCAGCCAGTGGCGGCGCGCCGCAACGTACGCGCCGACCGCGCCGGCCGCGAGGAGCTCCGGCCACATCGTGGCGTTCGGACCTCCGAGCCAGCCGAAAGGCCCGAGCAACCCCTCGGTCACGAAGATAGCCGCCGCGGCGGCGAGCCCGGCGGCGGCTGCGATGCGCCATCCGCGGGTCAGCGCGACCCAGTACACGCCGACGATCACGGGAACGAGCGCGGCGCCGTCGATCTGGCCGAGTGCCGCCCATCCGACCGCCCCGGCCACGGTGAGCCCGAGCAGCTCGACCGGGTGACTGTTGCGCCAGATAAGGGCGAGGGAGGGGACTGCCAGCAGCAGGTAGGCCGCCAGCGGCGGATGGCTGGTCAGGTGCAGGCCGCCGTAGCGGTGCACCGGGTTGGCCTCGACATAGGCGCCCGCGACGGCCAGCGCGATCACCAGCGCTATGCCCGCAGCGCCGCGCCAGCGCTCCGGCAGCCTGACCACGCTGTTGATGCCCATCACCGTGAGCGTATTACCGGCTCCTGGTCGGCGCCATCGTCGCTGCGCAGGCGGGCGGGCTACTGCGCGCGGAGTACCCGCTGCTGCTGGTGCGGTGGCCCAGTTGACGCCAGCCAGACGATGCCCGATTACCTCAGCCGTGGAGAGGCTCGTAGTCGGCGGCGCAACCGGGCGCCGCGAGCCACACGAGGGAGTACGCACATGCTCACCACCAACACGGCCGCCGCCATACCGGAGATCAAGCAGATCCTCCCGCGGGCGCTTGCGGCAGCGGCCGGAGTGCTGGCCGCTGCCCTTGCCTGGGTCGTCGAAGTTCCGCTGCTGGGCATTCACCTGAGCATCCGCTTCGGCCCCCATGGTCACGTCCAGACGATCGCCGCCGGCCAGGTCATCGGCGTCACCGTGGCCGCCGCGCTACTCGGCTGGCTGCTGCTCGCCCTGCTGGAGCGGCGGCGCACCCCGCGCGCCCGGCGAATCTGGGCCACGCTCGCGCTAACTGCGCTGGTAGTGTCGCTCGCGCTGCCACTGGCCGCCGCGACGACCACCTCAGCCGTCGCCGGGCTTGTCGTCATGCACCTGGCCGTCGGGGCCGCCGTGATCCCCGCTATGGCGCGCACAGCGCGGGCGCGCTGACAACGCACGCGGAAACCGGGACGGCGCGACCGTCCCGGCTGTGCGATGATCATGCGCTGAATCTCCGAAGTCCCTTCGAATATCGTGGACGTGCGGGCAGTTTCCGCAGTTAGACGCCCCGTCGGCCGTTGCTTTGTCAGCACGAACTCAGCACGGCCGCCGGTCGCGGCGACCGGGCCTGTGCCGGGCACAACGTGCAGGACGTCGGGCGGCGGGACGGTTTAGCAGGTCGGCGATGCGGATGACGGTCAGCGGGGCCTGCTCGCCGGGCTTGAGCACGACGGTGTTGCCTGCCGCCAGCGCCGGAGCGATCCTTCCCGCCGCCGTGGCTGGGCGGCCAGTTGAACGAGATGATCCCGCCGACCACGCCGAGCGGCTCGGGCACGGTCGCGGTGTAGATCTTCCCTGCGTCGTAGAACTCGCCGGGCAGCTTGCCGGCCAGCGACCCGAAGAACGGGAACACCCCGGTCAGGAACCCCAATTGCGGACGCATGACCCGACTTTCGGCCCGTCGGCGGCCATCCCGGGATGGCGGCGGCGGGGTCATCGCCTGGACGGTCCGCGGCCTGGTCCGAGTGCCTGTCCCGGCGCGCTCTCTGGCCGTCCCCTGGTGATCCCGGCAAAGCTCTGTCTAACCAGGCCGCTCAGCCGAGGTAGGCGGCGCGCAGCGCGGCCGGGTCGGCCGCCAGCGCGCCGGCGTCGCCGGACAGCGCCACCCGGCCGAGGCTGAGGACATAGGCCCGGTCCGCGATCGCTAGCGCGAGCCGCACGTGCTGCTCGACCAGCAGCACCGCGGTGCCCTGCTCCCTCGCCAGCTCGCGGACCAGGCCGAGCAGCCGGTCCGCGATCAGCGGAGCGAGGCCATGACTCATCTCATCGATAACCAGCAGGCGCGGCCGGAACAGGAACGCCTTCGCGAGGGCGAGCATCTGCTGCTCGCCGCCGGACAGAAGCCCGCACCGGCGGTCCAGCAGCGGCTCCAGCGCCGGGAACGCCGACAGGACCGAGGCCACGGTGGCTCGTTTCGGGTGGACGAGGCGCAAGTTGTCCCGGACGCTCAGCTGAGCGAACAGCCCTCGGTTGTCCGGCACCGCGGCCACGCCGAGCCGGGGCAGGTGACGAGCCCGGCGCGGCGACACCCGCTCGCCGAAGACGCGCACCGCGCCCGACGACGGCGCAAGCTGGCCGGCCACGGCCAGCAGGAGAGTCGTCTTGCCAGCGCCGTTCGGCCCGAGCAGCGCCACCACTTCCCCCGGCCGGACGGCCAGGCTGACGTCCCGCAACACCGGAATGCCGGCACCGTAGCCGACGGTCAGCCCGTCCACGGCAAGCGCCGGCGGGTTCGCGACCGCAAGCGCCATCACGCCACCTCGCCCAGGTAAGCCTCGACCACCGCCGGATGGCGGCGGATCTCCGCCGGCGGGCCCGCGGCGATGACCCGGCCGAAATCCAGCACCGTGACCGAGTCGCAGACGCCCAGCACCAGCGACACGTCGTGGTCGATGAGCAGGACCGCCAGGTTGTGCCGGGCCAGGTCGCGGATCACCGCGTCCAGCTGACAGCGTTCCTCGGCGTCCAGCCCGGCGGCCGGCTCATCCAGCAGAACCGCCAGTGGCGCCGACGCGATCGCTCGGGCCACTCCGAGCAGCTTCCGGCGGCCGAGCGAGAGCTCGGCCGGCCGCCGCGCGGCGACCGGTGTCAGGCCGAACTCAGCCAGGGCCCGTGCTCCTGCCCCGCTGCCGTTGCGGCCCGTACGGCCGAGCGCATCGCGCACCATTTCCGGCAGGCTGGTCGGGCGAGCGCCGAGCGCGAGGATGTCACGCACGGTCAGGTCGTCAAACAGCTCGCCTGACTGCCAGGTCCGGCTCAGCCCGGCGCGCACTCGCTTGTGCGCGGGCATGCCGTCGAGAGGCCCGCCGTTGAGCTGAACCGAGCCGGTGTAGCGGGCAAACCCGGTGACCGCGTCGACGAACGTCGACTTCCCGGCGCCGTTGGGGCCGATCAGCCCGACAACCTGACCGGGACTGACCGACAGGGAAACCTGGTCGTTGGCGAGCAGGCCGCCGTAGCTGACCGACAAGCCCGTGACCTTGAGCCCGCTCACGGCTGGGCCTCCAGCGATGCCGGGGTCACGGCCGGCGCCGGGTCCTCCGGGCCGGACGGTGTCCCGGCCGTGTTCAGCCGGCGCCGGGCCAGTGCCGACAGCCGCTCGAGGTTCCGGCGGTACTCGGCCGCGACACCGCCCGGCGCCGTCACCGAGGTCAGCAGGAGCAGAAGTCCTGACACCAGCAGGTAGTAATCACCGCCGTCGAGGTTGAAGCCCTGCGTCAGGATCGTGTACCCGAAGCCCAGCGGCGCGAACAGGCCCGCCGCGACCGCGCCGCCGATGCTCGTGATCCCACCAAGGTAGGCGAAGGCCAGGAACTGCACGCCGACGAGAGCGCCGAACGAGTCCGGCGACACGCTGCCCTGGCTGTAGCCGATCAGCCCGCCCGCCAGGCCCGCCAGCAGCGCGGCGACGACGAAGGCGCCCAGCTTGGCGACGGTGACGTTGATGCCCGCCGCGGCCGCCGCCCGTTCGTTCGAGCGCAGCGCGATCAGCGTCCGGCCCGTGTCGCTGCGCATCAGATTAACGACGAGGATGAACGCCGCGCCGACGACGATCAGCACGAAGACGCCGAACTGCCAGCGCATGATGTCCGAGCCCGACCGGACCGCCAGGTTGAGCCCGAACAGGCGAATCGACGGGACCGGGTCACCGTCGGCCGGAGACAGCTGGGGGTTGTCGAAGACGAAGTCCTGCACGACCAGTGCCGCGGCCAGGGTCACGACCGCCAGCTGCATGCCCCGGATGCGCAGTGCCGGCAAGGCGACGATCACGCCGATCAGGCCGGCGCCGATGACGCCCAGGAGCAGCGACCACGGGAACCCGATCCCGCCAGCCGTAGCGGCCCGCGACAGGATGTAGCCGCCGCACCCGGCCAGCGCCGCCTGGGCCAGGGAGACCTGCCCGGCATAGCCGGTGAGCAGCACCAGCGACAGCGCGATGAGGCAGTAGATCATTGAGGTGACGACACCGAAACGGTACGCGCCGCTGGTGGCGAAGATCGCTACCAGGCCGGCGGCCGCGATGGCCAGCACGGCCGCCGGGCGAAGCCGCGGCATGACGACCGGCGGCAGACCGTAGCCGGACCGTTCACCGCGCTGCGGCAGCCGCGGCCCGGTCGCGAACAGCATGACCACGATCACCAGCAGCGGCACGATGTCGCTGGCTCCGGTGGCTGCCCAGGGCGGCCACCACCTCATCGAGGCCAGGAACGTCAGCTCGGACTCGATGCAGCCGAAGGCTAGCCCGGCAGCCGTGACCAGGGACAGGGAACTCAGCCGGCCTACCAGCGCGGCAGCGAGCGCGGGCACGACGTACAGCGTGTAGTTCTCGGCGTTGAGGCCGGTGAACGACGCTGCGCACACGGCGACGAGGCCGCCGATAGCGGCCGCGACCGTCCACGACAGCGCTCCGAGCAGCGAGGGCGGATATCCCATCAGCTCGGCGGCCCGCTCGTCCTCGGCCGCGGCCCTCGTGGCGATCCCGATCCGCGTGAACCGCAGGGCCGCCCAGAGAGCGACGCCAACGAGGGCGACCAGGCCGGCCGCCCAGAACACGGACTGGGACAGGGTGATGCTGCCCAGCCGGACCACGCCGACGGGAAAGACCGGCTGCACCACGACCGGGGCCGAGCCGAACCGGATCACCGCGAGCGCTTGGAGCGTCAGCAGCAGGGCCAGGCTGGCCACGATCCGGGCCAGCGCCGGCGCCCGCCGCAGCGGCCGGAAGACCAGCACGTACGACAGCAGCGCGACCAGGGCGGACGAGGCCACCCCGGCAATGCCCGCGACCAAGGCCGAGTGCGTGCCCAGCGGCACCGTGCCGACGGGCAGCACGAGGCTCCCGTCGGTCTCGACATGGTAGAAGACGTAGGCCCCCCACATCGCGATCGCGCCCTGGGCGAAGCTGACGATGCCGGTGCCGGTGTTGATCACGACTACTCCCAGCCCCAGACCGGCGTAGACGGCGCCGAGCCCGAGGCCGGTGAGCAGGAACAGGACGTACGTCACGGCTGGCTACGACCCCGGCAGGTACTTCTGCGCCGAGGCCGTGCCGATCCAGGTGGGCGAGGCCGCGACCTGCACCCCGGACGACGACACCTGGTACATCAGCACTTTGTTGCCGCAGGCGGACGCGCCCGGCCAGGCCGAGCCGCAGTCCAGAGCCTGGCCCATGAACGACTGGCCCTGGTAGCTGCGCAGCGCGGCCGACACCGAGGCCGGGGTGATGGCCCCGGTGACCGTGCCGAGCACGCCGGCGAAGTCCATCGTGTCGGAGAAGAAGTCCTCGGCATAGGAGTCGACGTACTGCCCTGCCCCGGCTGCGGTCATGGCCTGCTTGTAGGTCTTGATTTGCTGCTGGATGCTGGTCGGGGCCGCCTGCGGGTCGGCCGGGTTCCACAGATCGCCGATCGTGGTCACGCCCACCGCGTCCGCCTTGGCCGCCGACAGGAACTCCGAGCAGGTCCCGAGGAAAATGTGCCCCGTGTAGCCAGCCGACTTCAGCGCCTGGAGGATGCTGACGCAGTCCGAGTCCGGGGCTGACGCCGTGCCGGCCACCTCGGGCCCGGAGGAAACTGCTTCCTCGGCCAGCGTCTGCCAGTTGGGGTTAGTGGTGTTGTAGTAGTCGACGTTCACCGTGAGGCCGAGGCCTCTGGCGATCGGGTCGACGAGCGAGGTGACCTGCTCGTGGTAGAAGGCACTGTCCGGCTCGAACAGCTGGATGTGGGTGTCGCCCTTGCTCTTGTAGAAGAGCAGGAACCCGGCCACGTACGCCTGGTTGGCGGTCCCGAAGAACCGGGCGTTGGAAGAGGCCTCCTGCTGGACCGGGCCGAAGGCCGCGTGCCCGAACATGGGAATGCCCGCCGACTTCAGGATGGGGAGCATCGCATCGGCGGCGGTGTCGTAGGTATTCAGCACCGCGACCACGCGATCGGAGACGAACTTGTTGCCGCACGCCACCGACGCCTGCGACGTGCCGTCGGTGTCACAGACGACGTAGTCGAGCGGTCGGCCGCCTATCCCACCGTGGGCGTTGATGTACGTCGCCGCGGCCTGGGCGGCGATGCGGAGCGAGGGCAGCGACACCACGCCGCCTTCGAGGCTGTCCAGGCCGACCGGGATGGCCTGCCCGGACGCCTGCTGCTCGCCGCTGCCGGCAGTCGCACTGGCGGCCGCGGCCGACGCACTGGCCGCGCCCGGATGCGCTGGCGGGTTCGCGGACGCGCCGCATCCGGCCGCGAGGATCGCGACGGCCGCGACCGCCGGCCCGGCCAGTGCAGTGACAAGACGGCGGCCGGAGCGCAGGCCCTGACCGGTCCGGGCTGATTCACGGAGCGACATCTCGTCCTCCTGGAGATCAAAGGGGTTCACCGTGCAGCCAAGCAACCGCAGGCCTGTACGGAAAGTTGAGATTCCACGACAGCTAACGACGCGGCCCGTATCCGGCTCTGGCGCCGGGCCGGGGCCGCCTGGCACCATCGGAGCCGTGAAGGCCGCCGGTTATCCCGCCGAGGTCCCGTTCGTCGGGCGGGAAGCTGAGGCCGCCCTGGTCGCGATGACCATGGACCCGCTGCCCCGGACCCCGCCAGGGCAGCTGATCGTGTGGGGAGAACCGGGCATCGGCAAGACCCGGCTGCTGCGGGAGAGCGCGGCCCGGGCCCGCGACCACGGACGGCATGTGCTGTGGGTGCAGGCAGACCCAGTCGAGGCGCGCATCCCGTACGGCGCGGTGTCCGTATCGCTGGCGCAGGCCGGCCGCGAGGTCCCCGCCGAGCTCGCCGGCGAGTGGCAGGCGGCTCAGGCCGCGCTGGACGTCGGCGCCGCGGCTGACGCAGGCGAGCGCATGACCTTCGGCCGCGCCTGCAGCGCCGTCACCCGTTACCTCGCCCGGCTAACCGAAACCGCGCCCGCCACCGTCGTCGTCGACGACCTGCACCTGCTCGACCAGGAGTCGCTATCCCTGCTCGACGTCGTGCTCGCCCGGCTGTCCGGGGACCTCGGGTTCGCCTGCACCGTCCGCGCCCTGCCGTACCCGCTCACCTCACGGGCCGGGGAGCTGCTGACCCGCCTCCAGGCCGGCACCGGGTGTGCCCAGATTCACCTGGAAGCGCTAGCGACGGCGCACGTCTCCCTCATGCTGGAAGGCCTCTGGGGCGGAAGCGTGGGTGCTGATCTCGCCGAGTCGGTCACGTCCCAGGCGGCGGGCAACCCGCTGTTCGTGCTCGAGATCGGGCGTGCCCTCCGCGACAGCGGTGCGCCAGCTCCCGGCCCGCGCCAGCTCGACGACCTGCCGCCGAGCCGTCACAGCGCCGTCCTCCAGCGCATCTACCCGCTGCCCGTCGGGACCCGGGTTTTCGCCCAGGCGGCCTCGGTCCTGCGCCGGTTGTCGCTGGACCAGCTCGGGCTGATCGGCTCGATCGCGGGGCTAGACCCGCAGCAGACCGCCGCTGCGTTCGATGAGCTCGAACGGAGCCAGATCCTGGTCGAGGACGGCGCAGGCCAGTGGCGGTTCTTCCATCCGTTCGTCGCCGACGCGCTCTACGAGGACATCGGCACCGCCGAGCGCAAGCGCGTGCACCGGCTCGTCGCCGCGCAGCGGATGGCCGACGCCGGCGCGGCCGGGCCAGCCGAGGTGCTGGAACTGGCCTGGCACGTCGCCCAGTCCGCCGAGACCGGCGACCGTCCCGCCATCGAGATACTGACCAGGGCGGCGACCCTGACCCGTACGTTTGCCCCGACCACGGCGGCCGCGCACTGCCGCCAGGCGCTCGCTCTCCTGCCGGCCGGGTCGCCTGATCGCTTCCCGCTCCTAGCGCTGCAGGCCCGCTGTCACATCATCGCCAACCGCATGCCGGACGCACTGACCGCCGGGCTGGAGTCTCTGGACGGCCTGCCGCCGGGCCCGCAGCGTACCCGGGCGGTCACCGCTGTGGTCGGCACGTTGTGGGACCTGGGCCGCGACACCGAGGCCCTGGACCTAGCCGACCGGGAGGCCGCCACCGGGGCTGCCTCCGCGTTCCTGGACGTGCAGCGGATCGCCCTGCGCGCAGCCCTCGGCTATTCCACCTCGTGCTCGCGCAGTGACCTAGACGCCGCCCTCGCCGATGTTTGCATGTCGCCGGGCGAGGCCGTTCTCGTCTACACCCACGCCGCCACCCACGCTGGCCTGACTGGTCCGGTTGCCGACGTGCCCCGGTGGCTCGACCGGGCCCTGGACGCCGGGGCGCACGCCGGTGACAGCCTCCGCAAGTACGCGATTTCACGGGCCATCTGGACACTCGCTGGTAGCGGCTTCGTCACCGCCGCCCGCGCGCTCAGGCCAGCCGCCCCGTACGCCGATGCGGGTTCCGGCGCGGGAGTCGGCGGGCCGGGCGCCTACCCGGCCGGCTTCGACATCGGCGGGCTGCTGATCAGCTGGCAGACCGGAGACTGGGACGAGGCCCTGGCCGGGATCGCCGCCTCGCGCCGGTCCATCGCCGAGTCCGGCAACCAGGTGATCGCAGGCGAACTGCGCCGCTGCGAGGCCGAGATCCGGGCCTGGCGCGGCGACCTGCGCGAGGCCCTTGCGCTGGCCAGCCAGCCGCCGATGGCCGGCAGCGTGGCGGCGACGGCCTGGGTGACGAGCGGAGCCCTGCGGGCGCTCGGTGACCTGGCAGGCGCCGAGTCGGTCCTGTCCGCCTCGGCCGAGCGGCCCGACAGCGCCGTGTGGCACCCGATGGTGCTCAGCCGGCTGGCCGAGGTGCAGCTCGCTGCTGGCCGGGAGGCCGCGGCCCGCGAGACCCTGCGCAACCTGCTGGCGCGCTGCCAGGAGGCCGACGATCCCCGCCCGTGGGCTCAGTCGGCGGTGTGGCGGGCGCGCGCCAGGGTCGAGCGGTCCGCCGGTGCCGCCGCGACAGCGGCCGACATCGCGGACGCCGAGGGCCTGCGATTCGAGGCGGCCCTGGCCCGACTCCTGCACGCCGAGCTCGACCCGGCAGAGACGAGGGCGCTCCAGCGGGCTCACAGCACCTTCAGCGAGCTCGGTGCCGATCAGGCCAGGCGGCGCAGCGGCGCCCTGCTGAGAGCGCGCGACGTCAAGGTCCCGCGGCGACGCCGCCGCCAGCCCGGCATCCTCACCGACACCGAGGCCAGCATCGCCCGGATGGTCCAGCTGGGCATGCGGAACCGCGAGATCGCGGCCGCCCTGCACTACAGCGAGCGGACGGTCGAGGTCTACCTCTCCCGGATCTACACCACGCTCGGGATCGCCTCGCGGCTCCAGCTGGCCCGGCTGCTCGACGAGACCGGCGATCGGGCGTCGGACCCGGCCAGCTAACTGACGGTCCGATCGGCGGCCAGCAGCCGCTCGAGCTGATTAACCAGCCCCATCCAGCCGGCGAACGCGGCCGACGTCCCGTCTTCGGTTTCCACCAGGCCCTCGACTGAGTACGCCTCGGCGGCGACGCCCTCGGTGCCGGGTGGCACGCGGCGCAGGCGGACGGTAACCGTCCGGCCCCACAGCGAGACAGCATCCACGGGTCCGGCGTCCCTATACGCAGCGGTAGACGGCGTCGATGAGCGCGACCTTGCGGGGATCCCCGGCCAGGGCGACGCCCATGTGCCTCATGGCGTAAGCCATCGCGATGCCGTTCTCCGGATCGGCCAGCACGAACGACCCCCCGTAGCCGTCGTGGCCGAAAGCCCTGGGGTTCGGCCCGTAGTGGCCCTCAGGGCCGGACAGCATCACGCCGAGCCCGATCTCGATCTCGGCGCCGCCCATCCCGGCGCCGAGCACGAGGTCGACACCGCGGCCCTGACCCTGCCGCATCCGCTCGACCGCCTCTGCCGTGACCAGGCGGCGACCCTGATGCAGGCCGCCGCGGGCCAGCGCCGAGTAGATGGTGGCCAGGCCGAGGGCAGTGGCGTGACCATTGGCGGCCGGTATCTCGGCTCGCTTCCAGTCCTCCCGGTTGGCGATGGCGGCGGCTTCCGGGGCGGCCATCGACGGATTGGTCAGCGCGGCGATCGCGCCCGGAGTCAGCGTGGCAAACAGTGCCGCGATGTCGCTCTGGTCACCTGGGTCCGCCATCGACATGGTCGCGGTCCGGTCGATCTCGCCGCTGCCGACGCCGATATGCACGTCAGCCCCCAGCGGCCCGGCGATCTCACTGGCCACGAACTGCCCGATGCTCTGGCCGCTGACGCGCCTGATGACCTCGCCCACCAGGTAGCCGTAGGTGAGGGCGTGATACCCGGACGCGGTGCCCGGCTCCCACCATGGCTCGGTCTCGGCCAGGATGGCGGTCACCTTGTCCCAGTCCAGCAGGTCCTCGATGCTGAGCGGCACCCGGACGCCGCATAGGCCTGCCCGGTGGCTCAGCAGGTCGCGGACGGGAATCTCCGCCTTCCCGGCCGCCGCGAACTCGGGCCAGTACCGGGCGACGGGAGCGTCCGTGTCGAGCAGGCCACGGTCAGCGAGCACCTGGGTTGCGACCGCCACTACCGCCTTGGTCGACGACCAGATGTTGACCAGGGTGTTCGGCGTCCAGGGCTGGCCAGGCCGGGCCTCGCCGCCACGCAGGTCCACCACCACCTGCCCGTGCCGCAAGACTGCAAAACCAGCCCCGGTGTCGTCCCGCTGCGCGAAGTTCTCCGCGAACGCCTCCCGCACCGGCGAGAATGCGTCATCACACGTGCCTTCGATGATGACATCCATGCCGCAAGCCAACCCCGGTGCCGCCGCCGCCGAACAGCGTGGAATCCACTACTCCTTGGCGCGCCTACTGCGCGCGCGTCGCCACCGCGCAGCAAACGGCCACGTTCCCTGCCTTAGGAAGAAACGCGACCGTCGGCCAGCGCGGCACACGCCGCGCCGATCGCAGGGCCAAGCTCGCGGCGACGCCAGCGTGCTTGGCCCGCCGAAGGCAAGCCCGGCACCGCCCTCCGTCCGGTTGATCGAGACCCGCCGCCGGAATCCAGAGTTCACGAGCCCTTCTGTGATCCGCACCAGCGCCACGACCTGCGTTAATTACCGCACGTCAAGGCCGGGGACGGCCTGACGATGATCACGCGCTGGATCTCCGGCGTGCCCTTGAAAGCCGCACGGGTCGTTCAATCGCTGTAGTGGTACCGAGCCTTCAAGATCTTCAGTTCCTTGTCGTCGGCGCGGTAGGCCAAGCGGTGTTCGTCGTCGATCCGACGCGACCAATACCCAGACAACTCGCCCTTCAGTGGCTCCGGCTTCCCTGTGCCTGAGAACGGGGAAGCCGGATCTCGCCGATCAGGCGCGCGATCCTCGTCGCCATTCTCCGATCCGCGCCCAGCCAGTACAGGAAGTCTTCCCAGGCACCGGGGTCGAAGCGGATACTCCGCACTACTCCCCCGCCAGACCCTGGAGTTCCTCCATGGTCTTGGGCGACGTCGCCCCGGCCAGACTTGTCTCGGGCGACGGCTGCCTGGTGATGTCGTCATCTTTCACGCGCACCTGTTCAATGGCCGCCGTCTTCCTTACCGACCAGATCACCGGGTTCGCTCGCAGACTCGGTCCCGAGCCGCCCTGACCGGCAGCAGCCCGGGCGGACCTGCGGGCCGGTTACCTGCGGGCAAACGCGCTACGATTGCGCTGGCGCTGGGAGGGTGCCACCGGGTCCGCGGGAAGGACTGAGTCCACCTCCGACGCAGGGAACTTGTGCTGTGGCCTCTTCCTCGGCCTGAGCAGCGGACCGCGGGCCGACGAGGGAGACGCCATGTCCGATTCGCTTCCCGAGCGCCCCGATCTGGGCCAGCTGCGCAGCCGCGCCAAGGAACTGCGCGACGCAGCCCAGCGCGGCGATGCCGCGGCCCTGGAGCGGTTCGCCCGCCGTCACCCGTCGGCGCGACAGGGCGCGGTCAGCCTCGCTGACGCGCAGCTGGTCATCGCCCGCGAGCTGGGCTTTGCGAGCTGGCCCAGGCTAAAAGCGGCCATCGACGCTCGCGCAGTTTCCGGCCGGGCAGCAGACGACTTCGTGGCCGCCTCCGTTGATGGCCGCCTGCGGCGGGCCAGCGATATATTGCAGGCCGACCCGGGCATCGCCGGCCGCAGCCTGCTGGCCGCCACGGTGCTCGGCGACGCCGAGGCGGTACGAGCGATGGTGGCCGCCGACCCGGCGGCGGCGGTGGCCGTCGATGACGAGCGGGGCTGGCCGCCGCTGCTGTATGCCTGCTACTCGCGATGGCACCAGATCGACCCTGGCCGGGCTGCCGGGCTGGCGCAGGCGGTCCGCGTCCTGCTCGAGACCGGCGCCAGCGCCGATACCAACGACGGCGGCCGCCCCCGCTTCCGGTCGGCACTGAAGGGATCGGTGGAGGTTGACAACCCCGAGGTCGCCGCGGTGCTGCTGGCGGCAGGGGCCAGCCCGGACCTTGGCCAGCCCATCAGCGAGGCCGTCGGTCACCGCGACCAGCGCTGCCTGCAGCTTCTGCTCGCCCACGGTGCCAGCCTGGCCGGAACGTGGGCGGTCGGCGCCGCGGTGTACCGCGATGATCCCGGTGCGCTGTCGCTGCTGCTGGACGCCCTCCAAGGCAGCGAGGCGGCCCGCATGGCCACCGAGGCGCTGCCGGAAGCCGCGGCGCATGCTTCCCTGCCCGTCGTCTCGGCCCTCCTCGGTGCCGGAGCCGACCCCAGTGCCGGCGAAGACGGCGTGTCCGCGCTGCGCCTGGCGGTCCGCGCCGGCCGGACCGATGCCGCCGCGCGGCTGCGAGCCGCCGGCGCGCCCGACGACATCACCGACACCGACCGCTTCATCGGCGCCTGCATCAGCGGCGACCGCCCCGCCGCCGAGGGCATCCTCGCCGGACACCCTGACCTGCCCGGCTCGCTGACCGGCCACGACCGGGCCGTGATCGTCGACGCCGCCGGGTCGCGGCCCGCCGGCACCATCGCCCTCATGCTCGACCTCGGCTTCTCCCCCCACGCCCGCAACGAACTCGGGGAGCAGCCGCTGCACACCGCCGCCTACTGCGGGAACGCGGCGGTCGTCCAGCTGCTCCTGGGCGCCGGGGCCGACGTCGACGCCCGCGACGACCGGTTCGAGGGCACGCCCCTGGCCTTCGCCACTGTCGGCAGCGGTGAGCAGGCCGGCCAGCCGGGCGACTGGACCGAGACGGTGCGCCTGCTGATCGAGGCCGGCGCCTCTCGCCACGACGTGTGGGTCGCCGGGAAGCCACCCAGCGAGCAGATCGCCGCCATGCTGCAGCGCTACGGCATCACCCCGGACGAGCCAGCAGACCACCAGCCAGACGACCAGGCCGCCGAGCCGGGCTCGGTCGGCACCGGTGTCATGGCCGACATCGCCCGCCACCTCGTAACCGCCTTCCGCGACAAGGACATCAGCCTGCTCGGGACGCTGCTGCACCCGCAGGTCCACTGGACTGGGCTGTGCACCAGCAGCGATCAGGTCCTCGACTGGTACCGCGCCCTGGTCGCTGCCGGCATCGAGGCCGACGTCCGCAGCGTGGAAGTCGACCACGACGCGGTCGTGCTCGGGCTCGCCGTCGGCGGCAGGGCCGAAGGAGCCCGGCTCGCGCCGCGTCAGCAGCTGTACCAGGTGTTCACCGTCGAGGACTCGCAGATCACCGGCATCCGCGGCTACCCCGACCGCCACAGTGCGCTCACCCGGGACCGGCCGGGCCCGCCGGAGTAGCCGAGCCGGCAAGCCGGCTCGCGCAGCGTGCGCGCCCAGCGGATCGAGATACTCCGGCTGGCGACACCGGCCTCGCTGTGGGCTGCCGATCAGGGGATGTGCGCCCGTGGCTGCATCATTCCGGGGTCAGCAAGCGGGCTCGCCGTCCTTGCAGTCCAGGCCGCGGATCATCAGCTCGATTTCCGAGGACGAACTGGTCGTCCATGTTGCACCGGCCGCAGAACAGCATGGCGAGCCGGAGCAGGTGGTCGGGGGGTCGCGGGGAACCATCACGGTCACCCGGCGCAGCTGCGAAAGATCATCGGCTCGGGGCGCCCATCCGGATCGCGGTCACCCCCGGCCAGGTGGAGCACATCGAGCCCGTGGGCACCGTGCTGCCGCTGCCCGGCCCGCCGTCGCCCTGTACTCCTGCACCGAGGCTGCCAGCAACGGCCAGGAGGTCGACGCCGAGGCCCGCGACGCCAGTCCTTGCTCGCAGGCGTCCCTGTTCTTTCCCGCCCGGGCGGCGCAGGGATGGCTCGACAACCCACCGCGGCGGCGGGGCCTTCCCCATCCGGGAGTCGCGGGACCTGAGCGCCCATCGCGGCTACCGGGACCGCAGGCCGGCCCTGCTTGACCCCAAAGACTGATCACCGCGCGACGCGGCTCGATCCTGCCTGCCCGCCGCCCGGAGCGATCAGTCAGCTGCGCCCGACGGGACCGCGCGGCGGTGAGCGAGGCTCAAGGCGACCGCCCAGAGTTGACGACGCAGCGTCCGGCGGAGTTAAATGACTGGGTGGTCAGTCAGTTTTGGCCGTGGGCGGGGAGGCAGATCGGGTGAGCGAGGAGTACCAGGCCGCGACTGTTGTCAGCGGCAGAGCGGCTGACGCGGGTTCTGTGCTGGCTTCTGATGCCGACCGGGATGCTGCCGCCGGGCAGCTGAGCTCGGCGCTGGCCGAGGGCAGGCTGACCGCCGGCGAGCACTCAGAGCGGGTCGGGGCTGCCTATGCCGCCCGGTCCCTGGGCGAGCTGGGCGCGCTGACCGCAGACTTGCCCGCCCCGGCGAGGACCGCCGCTCGCCGTGAGGCGGACATGGTCGCCGGCGAGATGGACTGGTGCCTGCTCTGCGCGCTGCTGATCTTGTGCCCGCCCGCGGGGATCGCCTGGCTGCTGGCGGCCAGGCGCCGCGCCCGCGCAGCCGCCGGCCCGCCGGTCACCAGGGCCGCGGCGGGCGCGGTGACTCCTGCGGCGGTGAGCCATGCCGCGGGCGGCGCGAGTCCGGCATCGCCGGAGCCGGGGATGCTGAGGCTGGAGGACACCGGTGCCGCGGATCGCTGAGGCAGCGCGGACGGCTCGCCGGGACCAGATCATCGCCGCCGGGCTGGCGTGCTTCGCCCGGTCCGGTTATCACACCACCACGATGGCGGACGTCGCCGCGCAGGCCGGGGTGTCCAAGGGCACCCCCTACCTGTACTTCGACAGCAAGCAGGCGCTGTTCCTGGCGCTGCACGAGCAGTGGGACTGCGGGGCCGGGCAGCGGGTGGAAGCGGCGGTCGCCGCACTGCCCGATGCCGGGCGGCAGTCGCCCCGCGCGGTGCTGCGCGCGGTCGCGGCCGCGATCGCCGCGCACGTGCAAGCCGAGGCCGAGACGTGCCGGGTATTGATGGAGGCCAGGGCGCTGGCCGCGCACGAGCCGGTCATCGCCGCCGCGGTCCGCGCCGCTGACCAGCAGATGCACCGGCAGCTGGAGGAGCTGTTCGAGGCGGGCGTGGCGGCCGGGGACTGGCCGGCCGGCACCGACCCCGGGCTGGCGGCGCGGCTCTTCGCCGCCGGGCTGTACGGGCTGATGGCCCAGTGGCACCTGGCACCGGGCTCGTTCTCCTGGCCGGAGGCTGCGGCCGCGCTGGCCGCCGGTGGGACCGCGTCCCCGGCGGAGCTGGCCGGGCTGCGGGGAGCCGGACGGTGAGCCGGGACACCAGTCCGGTGCCAGCCATGGCCATGCGGGCCGCCGGGCTCAGCGACCCGGCCCGGCAGGTGCACCAAGCGGTGCTGGCCGCGTTCACCGCAACTGGGCAGCCGCCGCCAGCAGCCGGCCTCGAGCGCCTCATCCGCGCCGGCGGTGGCGATCCGGACCGGGTCCGGGCCGAACTGACCCGTGCGGACCTGCTCGCCTTCACTCCCGGCGGCGAGATCCGGGCCGCCTACCCCTTCTCCCCCGCGCCGACCCCGATCCAGGTCCGCTGGAACGGCGGCCCGGACGTGCATGCGATGTGCGCCATCGACGCGCTCGGCATGTCCGCGATGCTCGGCCGGCCGGTCGCCATCATCGCAGCCGAGCCCGGCACCGGCCGAGCGATCACGGTGACCGTCGACGCCGGCCAGGCGCGGTGGGCACCCCGGACCGCGGTCGTGTTCGCCGGCGACGCCGGCGACGCAGGCTGCCCGTCAGCCGACCGCTGCTGCGGGTACATCAGCTTCTTCACCACCGGCCGGGCGGCGCGGGCCTGGGCCCGCCGCCACCCCGAGATCACCGGCACCGTCCTGCGGCAGGCTGGCGCGCTGCGCATCGGCATCGCCACCTTCGGCGCCTTGCTGCAGCCAGCCGGCGTCGAGGCCGCCAGGACGGGCCAGTAAGGAGCCCGCGATGGCCCCTGCCGTCAGCCACCCAGTCTTCGCCCGCGCGTTCCCGGCGATGAGCCGGGCACTGGAAGCCGGCGGGATCGCCAGGCACCGCAAGGACCTGCTCGCCGGACTCGCGGGAGAAGTCATCGACATCGGCGCCGGAACCGGGCCGAGCTTCGGCCACTACCCCGCCGCCGTGACCCGGGTGCTGGCGGTCGAGCCGGAACCGCGGCTGCGCGCCATGGCGACGGCCGCCGCCCGAGCCGCCGCCGTTCCCGTCGAAGTCACCGGCGGCACGGCCAGCGCTCTGCCCGCCGCCGACGCCAGCCACGACGCCGCCGTGGTGTCTTTTGTCCTGTGCACAGTCCCCGACCAGGACGCCGCGCTCACAGAGATTCACCGGGTACTGCGGCCCGGCGGGACGCTGTGCTTCCTGGAGCACGTCCGCGCCGGCACTCCCAGCCTGGTCCGCGCGCAGCGGCTGCTGGATGCCACGGTCTGGCCGCGCCTGTTCGGCGGCTGTCACCTGAGCCGCGACACCGCTGCCGCGATCGAGCGCGCCGGTTTCACGATCACAACACTGGAGCAGTTCCTGTTCCCCGCCGCCCGCACCCCGGTCTCGTTCCACATCGCCGGGCACGCCGCCGCGCCGGGCCGGTAGCAGCAACCCGAGCCGCACAGCGCGCGAAGCCGCGCCGCGGGCGCGCAGCTACAACACGCGGCCCCGGGCACCGCTCTGCGAACCCGGCAGCTTTCAGGGATCGCCGCCGGCCGTGATCGCCTACCGCAGTGCCGCGACGGACGGGGCCGGGCCGCCAGCTCGGTTTCCTCGCGGTACAGCCGGCCCGACATGGGGCGCGGCCTGACCGGGCGCGGGGTCAGCTCCATGGCGGGCTCCTCCATCGCCGGTGGGCGGTCATCCGGGTGCGAGCTGCCGCGCCACCTGGTGCAGGATCGGCGCGCCGACGGACTCCTGCACGGTACGGGCGAACAGCCACAGCCGCACCCGGCCCGGGTCGAGCCCGGCCAGCCGGGCCATCCGGCCGGCCAGCCTGGCCGGGTCGGCGGCCAGCCGCTCCTCGCAATTGAGCATGTGCTGCAGCACGTCATAGGCGGGATCACCGGCATACGGCTTGGGGTCGATCACCAGCCATGGCGCGCGCTGGGCGGCCAGGATGTTGTCGCCGTGCAGGTCGGTGCACAGCAGCGCCTGGCGGGCGGCGGTGCCAGGCAGCTCGCGGAACAACGCGATCCCCTCCCGGGCCAGGCCCGGGTCGAGCCGGTCCGCTTGAGGCGCGGCCGCGTACTCGGCCTCGAACTCATCCGCCCACGCCTGGCACATCTCCGCCAGCGGCCGGAAAGAGTATCCCTGGTACGGATGGGCCCACAGCCGACGCAACAGCCCGGCCACCACGACATCCTGGTCCGGCTCGGGCAGCACCTGACCCAGCGGCGTGCCGGGCAGGCACCGCTCCAGCAGCAGCCCGTAGCCGGAGCCGGTGTCGCAGGCGGCATGCAGCCGCACGGCACCGTTCCCCTCCCATCCTCGCAACCCGGCTGCCTCGTCCCGCTCCTCCCCGCCAGGGAAGCCGAACGCGACCTTGAGCACCAGGGCGGCGCCAGAGCGGTCAGTCGCCGGGGCCGTCCACGAGCACTGCCCGCCGGGCTGGAACGGCTTACCGACCGACAGCGACCACCGGCTAGCCAGCTCGGTCACGATCTGCGGCAGCACCCCGAGCCACTCGCGGACCGGGGGCTCGCGGGCTGCGGTCTGCTCCAGGTACTGCGGCACCGGGAAGACAGCCATGACCGGCACCCTGCCCGCCGCCGGTGCGCGCGTCAATCCGGCGAGCGGCAGGAGGCTGCGCGAACCCGGGGACCCGGGAAAGAGCGGTCCACGCGCGTGAACCTTTCGGCGGGCTGGAATGTAGGGGGCCGGTGGATGAGGATCGGCGAGATCGCCGGCCGGGCCGGGGTGCCGGCCAAGACAATCCGGTTGTGAGAGGACTACGGCCTGCTGCCGCCGCCGGGCCGGACCCCCGCTGGCCACCGCGACTACGATCCGGCGGTGCTGGACCGGCTCGCGTTCATCCGGCACGCCCAAGCCGCCGGGCTCACCCTCGCGGCCATTCGTCAGGTACTGGCGATCCGCGACAGCGGGCAGCCGCCGTGCACGCATGTCACGGACCTGATCGCCCGGCGGCGGGCCGAGGTGGACGCCCGGCTGGCCGAGCTCACCCGCAGCCGCGACCAGCTGGTGGTGCTGGCGGCCCGGGCGGCCGCGCAGGACCCGGCCGGCTGCAGCGGCTACTGCTCGATCATCGCCGACTAAAATTCTCCGGGCCGCGAGGCCATTGACCTTCCTCCTTAGAGGAAGGTTTACCGTGGAGCCCGGATGATGTCGCGAGGAGCTGGCCGTCATGGAGCTGGTGTTGCTGACGGTTCCGGACTGCCCGAACGCGGCCGTGTTCGAGGAGCGCCTGGCTGCCGCGCTGACCGGGCATCCGGCGTCGGCGGTCCGCCGCCGCG
>Ga0335072_10002501_pt1 | contig 28476 bp, 15 predicted proteins | sample Lox_Sample_21_FD_206725 | JGI IMG/M metagenome (GOLD analysis project Ga0335072, IMG submission 206725) | Soil microbial communities from Loxahatchee National Wildlife Refuge, Florida, United States - Lox_Sample_2.1 | ecosystem: Environmental > Terrestrial > Soil > Wetlands | place: USA... | reverse complement strand
GCGGCAGGCGCTCGAACAGCTCGGTGCCGAGCTCGCGCTCGAGGGAGAGGATGCTGCGCGTGACCGCGGTCGAGGCGACGTTGAGCTGCTGGGCCGCCTTGCGGATCGAGCCCAGGCGCGCGGCCAAGTCGACGTAACGCAGGGTCTTGAGGTGGTGCATTCCGCTCGCGGCCATGGCGCCGAGTAACCCACGCGCGGCCGCCGCGCGTCAAGGGGAGCGGTGCCGAACGGGCATCGCTTCGGGCCCGAAATTGTTCTGGATGCGAGCGCTCGATTGGCCCCATCCTGGTCCCGGACGGGTTTCGCCGCGCCGCGATAAGATTTTGAGTTTCCTTGTTTTCCTTGGCGCCGAAGCGGCTAGACTGGCGTCCGGCGAAGGGAGGACCGAACCGAAGCATGTCAGCCAGCGAGGCCGCCATTCAGCGCGTTGCGGCGCCGAGCGCCGGTGCCGAGCCCGCGGCGCCGTCCGCCCCGCGCCGCCACATCGTCGAGATGGACGAGGTCTCGCTCGCCTACGGCGTGGGCGGCACCCTTGCGGTCAAGGACCTCCATCTCAAGATCGACGAGGGCGAGTTCGTCGCGGTGGTGGGCCCGTCGGGTTGCGGCAAGTCCTCGCTCATGAAGCTCGTGAGCGGCCTGGTGCCGCCGACCGAGGGGGCGATCGTGGTGGCCGGGAAGGAAGTGTCCGGGCCGCTCAAGATCGTCGGCATGGCGTTCCAGAACCCGACCATGCTGCCCTGGCTCACCATCCGCCAGAACATCATGCTGCCGCTCAAGATCGTCGAGCCCTACAAGTCGGCGTTCCGCGCCAAGCGCAACGGCGAGTTCCGCGAGCGCGCCGAGGCGCTTCTCGCGCAGGTCGGGCTCGGCGCCTTCGGCGACAAGCGCCCGTGGCAACTCTCGGGCGGCATGCTGCAACGCGCCTCGCTCTGCCGCGCGCTCATCCACGAGCCGAGCCTCCTGATGCTCGACGAGCCGTTCGGCGCCCTCGACCAGTTCACGCGCGAGGATCTCTGGGCCGTGCTCCAGGACCTCTGGATGGCGAAGAAGCCGACCGTGATCCTGGTCACCCACGATCTGCGCGAGGCGACCTATCTCGCGAACCGCATCCTGGTGATGAAGGCGCGGCCCGGCCGCATCATCCGCGACCAGCCGGTCCCCTTCGCGCGCCCGCGCACCATCGACATCACCTACGCCAACGAATTCGCCGACGAGCTTCTCTCGCTGCGCCACGCCATCTTCGATGCGCGCAGCGACGACGGCACCGCCGCAGCACCCCAGCCCGGAGCGACGCCATGACCCTTTCGCCCAAAGCGAAGCAGAAGCTGCGCTCGACCATTTTCCTGCTCGGGACCTTCGCCGTCTGGGAGGTGCTGTGCCTGGTGTTCAACGTCAGCACGTTCGTGCTGCCGCGCCCGAGCCAGATCATGATCACGCTGGTCGAGCGCTTTCCCGCACTCCTGCCCAGCCTCATCCAGACGCTCAACGAGACCTTGATCGGCTTCGCGCTGGGCGTGATCGTGGGGGTCGTGATCGGCGTCGTGATCGGGTCGTCGAAGACCGCCTATGACGTGGCCTATCCGCTGCTTGTGGGATTCTCCTCGATCCCCAAGGTCGCGGTGGTCCCGGTGTTCGTGCTGTGGTTCGGCGCCGGCTTCCTGCCCGCGGTCCTGACCGCGATCGTGATCTCGATCTTCCCGATCGTGGTCAACGTCGCGGCCGGCCTCGCGACCACCGAGCCCGAGCTCGAGGACGTGCTGAAATCGCTCGGCGCGTCGCACATCGAGATCCTGTGGAACGTCGGGCTGCCGCGCACGCTGCCCTATTTCTTCGCGTCCCTCAAGGTCGCGATCACGCTCGCCTTCGTGGGCTCGGTCCTGTCCGAGACCGTCGCCGCCAATACCGGCATCGGCAACGCGATGTTGGTGGCGGCGTCGAATTTCGACGTGCCGCTCGTGTTCGCGGCGCTGTTCCTGCTCGCGTTCCTGGGCGTCGCCCTCTACGGCATCTTCGCGATGGTCGAGCGGCGCGTGTGCGGCTGGGCCTACCGCAAGAACGATTTCGCGCTCGGCTAGCGCGATTGGAGCGCTCGCGGCCTCCGGGCGCTTTCCAGAGCGCGCCTCGGCTATCCGCGCCGCCGGCGACGCGCGAAGAGCCGTCGCGGCCGTCGCGCTTCGACCGAAGCTGTCGGAACGCCAAAATCGCGAATGGTCGATTCTGGGGAGGAAAAGCCCGCAGCTTCCGCCGAAAAAGGAACGAATACGTTCGATTTCCCGCATAGCTGAAAACTTCGCGAAGTTTGCGCTCCACCCATTTTTAATCGGGCGCCCTCGACGCAGGCCGGCGGCGCGACTGCGAATTTGCAACGCGCCCCGTTCAAGGGAATAACCAAAGCAGATTTGATTTATTGCAGAGGGCAGATCGGAGCGCAGGTCCGTCCCCGGTCACGACGTCAAGGCACGATGCGGAAAATAAAAGTAAAATTCTTTCCATTTTTGAATTGAGCGATTCACGAATGATGGGGCGGCGACCGCGGTTGCGTTTCAACGCCCACCGATCTCCACCGTCGAGGAAATCCGACGGATCTTCGTCGCGATTCCATCCGATATGTGTCGTTCCATCGTCGTTAAATTGACCAGCATCGAGTCAGAGCTTCCCATTTCATGTGGAATCGATTTCGGAGCGGATTGAGCACTGCACGTGAAGCACGCATTTTCGCAATCTATACCACTTTGTGTTGACAGGCTCCGTTCCAAGACCATAGTGTTTCGAACGAGACCCGGGGGGATCGATGCGGTTCTGGGTCTTCAACTCATGACACCTTGAAACGGAGCGTATCATGGCGAACCCGATGACCATCGGTACGGCAGCCAATCTTCTTTTCGGCTATCGACCGGTATGGAATCCGAACGGCAAAATCGCCTCGCCATTTTTCGCGCCGCTCCAGCAGCCGCTGCGGCCGCAAAATCCCGTCACCACGCCGTCCACCTTCCGATATTGGTCCGGCACGCCGGTGATCACGCTGCACGGTTCCGCCCAGTCCCTGGTGTCCGAGATTTACAAGTATGACGTCCTGCCGGTTTCCAACGACCCGCAGAACATCGACGTCCCCTCCGGTCCCCTCTCGCTCAACGATGCGGATAGCGCTGCGGCGTTGACCGCGGCGGGCGCGTTTCTGGGCATCGATTTCAGCGGGCCGGGCAACTACATGCTGGTCACCTACGAGCGTTGCAATTCGACGACCTCGGGGGACTATACGGACGGAGACCGGTCGAGAAACCGCCGGGACATCCTGACCGCCGAAGCGGCGGCCATCATTGACGCGCTTCCCAAGGCCAAGGAGCCCGTGTCCGGGTCGCCCTTGTACGACAGCAAGCTCACGCTCGCCGACGCGAAGAAATACCTGGATGCCATCGGACAACTCGGCACCCATTTCGTCACCAAGGTGTGCAACGGCGACAAGCTCGCCCAAGTGTTCGTCTACGACGACAACAAGTTCAAATATCTGCAGGCGCAGTTTCAGTTGGCGGCGACCAAGCAGCCGGACGGCGGCATGGCCGTGTCGGGCACGCTTGCCAACAGTTGGATAATCTATACCTCGCCCGGGAGCGGCGGCGGGTTCGTCAAGACCTATGGCGCGCTGACCTCGATCAGCCGCGACCCGGTCCTTACCGCCGCGATCGCGAAGGGGAGCTGGGCCAACGGTTACGTCCCGGACGGCACGTCGAGCATCTTCGCGGCCTCGACGAAATACGCGCTGCTCGAGGCCTTGATCCTCGAAGTGCCCTATGCCTGCCAGCTGACGCCGCTTGCCGAATTGATGCCGAGCGCGCTGGTCGAGGGACCGTGGGACCGTCTGGTCGCCGGCGGCTTGATGCAAAAATTCGGCAACGACGTGGTGATCCCGCTGCGTCGCCCGCTCAATTACGATTGGGCGACGATTTTTCCGCAGACGACCGATTCCTGGGCTTCGGGCATCGTCACCCCCGTGATCGACATCTATCAGGAACGGGTGGATCTGGCCCAGGTCAAGCTGATGGGGGCCGAGATCATCGGCGAGTCCTTCCCGATGCAAAGCTTTTCCTGCTTCGCGCAGGTTCTGCAGGCCTCCTCGGACAAAGGGGTTCCGCCGATCGACCTGCCGTCGGACTCGATCACGCTGGTGGCGCAAATCATCGACACCACCCAAGCGGCCCAGACGCCGGTTTTGGCCATGAGCAGCCGGGCGCTGCGGCAGCTCACGGTCGCCTGCGAGGACATGTACGGCGCCCTCATTTTCCAGAGCGACGGGTCGAACGCGACCGGACGCAAGACGGCACTGGACGGCTTCCTCATGGAAACGGGCGCGAAGCCCGATCCGGCCACGCAACGCTACACGGTCAATCTGGCTCGCGTGCTGACCGACCCGCCGAGCGAAGGCGTGCTGACGGACCATTCCCAGAGCGTCGAGTTTTCCGTCGTCGCCGGCGAAGCCCTGCTCCAGGCACAAGGTGCCGACGCCCAGACCGTCAAGGGATTGGAGGTCGCCTATCTGAACTGGCTGGCGCGGATCATCCCGGCGAACACCACGGACGGCGTGCTGGCCAACGCCAGGGTGCGCGCCCTTTACCTGGCGAATTCGGTAGCCAACTTCGGCGCCGATACGGTCTTCGTCCCCTACGTCACCTACGACAGCTATTCCAAATACGTCGGCGATCTGGTGAACCAGGCCTCGGCTCTGACCGGCCAGATCGCCAACTATCAGAGCCAGCTGATGACGACCGTCGCAAGCTTCCAGGTGATGACGTCCATCGCCGCCGTCAACGACAACGTGCGCGCCATCGGCGGCGTGCTCACGCAGTATTTCCAGGCGCTGGCCGACGGCCGGAATTCAATGGACCAATATTACGCGAACATCATCAACCAGCTGGACACGCAGCTGCAGAGCACGTTGGAGAACATCGGGAAGCTGCAGCAGCAGCTCGGCGAACAGCAGAATCGGGTCAGCAACAACGGCGCCCCTCCCGGCATCGTCCAGCAATTCGAGAAGGACTACACCGAATACGAGAAGGACGAGGTCTTCAAGGCCGTCATGGGCATTGTCACCGGGCTGTTCAGCCTGGGTGCCGCGTTCGCGGGCATTCCCGGGGCCGCGGAAAAGGGCGTGCTCGATGCCTTGAAGGCCTTGAAGGACGTCTACGAGAAGCTTCAGGCCGTCATGAAGGTGATCAGCCAGCTCAGCGTGATCGAGAAGGTCACCAAGAACATCGCCAAGATCAACGAATTGGCGACTTCGATCCAGGCGGCGTCGGATGCGGGCAACCTGCAGATGCCGAGCCTGGTCGACCTGGAGATGATCCCGAACAACGTCGAGGCCGCGCTCGCGAACGTGCCCGACAACGGCAAGCTGCAGCAGGACAAGGCCAATCTGATCGCCGCGGTCAAGAATCTGGTGATCGTGGGGACCGCTTTGCTGAACGCGCAGTCGCAGGCCAGTCAATTGCTGGTCGAGATCGCCAACAACGAGCGGCTGAAGACCATCAACGGCCAGCAGCAGGCCAAGATGTCCGGCCTGACCAACGCGCTGCACCTGGTCAATCCCTCCGTGCCGCCGGAACTGGCCAAGATCGACCTGATCGGCATGACCGGGCAGTTGCAGTTCCAGCTCAAGCAGGTGCTGAGCACGCTGGCGAAGGTGCTGGCGAACCAGAACGGGGCGATCCAGTTCACCTATTTCGGCGACCCGGCCCCGATCACGTCCTTCTCGCTGAACCAGCTTCTGGGCGTGATTTCAAACCAGGACGCCAGCATCATCAACGCGATTCAGAATCTCAATCCGCCGCCGCAAAAAGTCGACGATCCCATCACGGTCAAGGTGAGCTCGATCCCCTACAAGGAGCTGATCAACGGCAGCTTCAAAAGGATCTCGGTGCATCTTTCCGACCCGGGCTTCCAGAACTACGTCATGGTCCGGATCGACCGCGTGGTGCCCCGGATCAAGGGCGTCAAGTCCACCGCCTCCGGCGACTACGAAATCGCGCTGGACACGCAGGCCCAGCCCTTCGTCGACCGGAATCCGGAACGCGAGACGCGCACCTTCGCGTCGATCCGGCGCGCGTTCGGCCCCTACGTCTACAATATCGCGTCCGGTGCCGCGAAATTCGGCACCAACACGGGCACTTTCGGCAATATGGTGACGCACCTGACGCCCTTCACCAACTGGAACATCGGCTTTCCGGCGAAAAGCACGAACAAGGACATCCAGTTCGACGACCTGCTGATCGACATCGAGCTCGATTTCCACATCACGGCGATCTACAACGATCCGGTGGCGGCGTTGCGCCGGACCATGGTGCGCGCGCTTGCCGCGCGCAAGATCCAGCCGATGGCGCTTCTGGCCGCCGCCCCGGCGAACTTCGAAGCGATGGCGCTGGCCGCGGTTCCGGATTCGTCGCCGAGCCTGAGCTACCTCGAAGGACAGATGTATCAGAACCAGGCCGTCCTCAACGGCTGGGACGCGGCGTTCAGCATGCTCTCGGGGCCCGTCAATGCCTTCCTGAACCAGCAATTCCAAGCCTATCTGAAGACGCTGAACCCGCACAGCGATACCGGCCTGATGACGATCAAGGCCTCCTATTTCGGAACGCCGACGCCGGTTTCCTTCCACGGGCAGACCTTCTGGACCAGCCAGGTCACCGAGCTCGAGATCGATCTCACGAACCCGCTCCTGCAATTCATCGCGAGCTCCGACCAGGCGACGGTGCAGCAATACATCAAGGGCGGCTCGGTCAAGTCCGGGTCGGTGGACGTGAATGGCAACAAGACCGTGCCCAGCACCTTCGTCCCGAGCAATGCCTATCTGCCGGCGGGCCCGCTGACCTTTACCGCGGATTTGTCGACGAACGAGTTGGTGATCGCCGCGCCGAGCGTGCTCGGCTTCGGGCTCGGCAGCGTCTTTCTGAGCAGCTCGGGAACCTTGCCGGCCCCCTTGGCCCAGGGCGATCCCAGCGCCGGAACCAACGAATACTACATCGTGAGCTGGTCCAGCACGGCAGGCGGGACCCGCATCCGGCTGTCCGCCGATCCCGTGGGCACCCAACCGATCAAGCTCACGAGCGCCGGCAGCGGCACGCAGACGCTCACCCTCGGCGTATCCTGGAATACGCCGTCGGTCGTCGACACCAGCAAATCGCCCTATGTCTTCGCCAACGTCCAGCTGTCCACCATCAAGGGCATCGTCGAGCCGCCGTCCGGACAAGGCGACAAGGACGATACGCTGACCGTCACGCTGGATTTTCCGACCGGCTCCTTCGTGCTGCGCAACATTCACGTGAATCCGCCGAACTGGGATCCTTCGCCCTATGCGACGCAGATTTCGGAGGCGATCGCCAACTATTACGCCCAGAACGAAATCAAGTTCAACGTTCAAACGATCAATACCAAGGACTTGGCGAGCGACAAGGAGCTCACGCCGACCAAGTTCGTGCTGCACGCCCTGAACACCAATGCGGGCAACAACGTGCTGCAATTGCTGATGGCGACGACGGGAAAGATCCAGAACCTGCAATCGCTCGCGCTGACCGAGCCGGTTGCCTACGATCCCGCCGGCCCCGTCCCCGGATCGAGCGACTTCATGGTTTCGCTCATGATCAGCTCGCAACTGACCTTCCAGCATATCTTCGTCGACAGCTTCAACCGGGGCTCGACGAACTTCATTGTCGAGGCGATCGCTCCGGAAAAGGACTACGAGGCTTGGAGCGCGAAAATGTCGTCGGGGACCGTCAATGCGCCGGTGCCTTTCAAGGATAGCTATCAGGTCGACGGAACCAAAACCCAATTCCGGATTTCGGCCCAGTCGAACAATCTAAATTGGAATATCGCCGGACTGAAGTTCGCGCGGACCCAGACGGACGGAATCGCCCTGAAATACGCCAATGGGACCGCGAACCCGCCCACCGGCGGCACCAACGTGAACTTCGAATACCGGCAGTACGTGTATTATTCGACCGGGAGGGGTGGCGGGTACTATGCCTGGACGAGCTGGCAGGGAGCGTCGGCGACGGCTTACGTCAACATGGAGGGCACCTATCCTCTGGAAGTCACGAACCAGGGGACGAATCAGGAGGTCAAGTTCTCGACCACCAATCCGACGGTCACGGTCGACAAGTCCAGCGACCTGAAGCCGAGAGGCGCCTGCGAGTGCAACGACAACGACATCAAGATCGCGCTGATGTCGGCGTTGTCCGAATCGGTGCCGGCCCAATTGCAGCAGAACATGAACCAGATCACCTTCAAGCCGCTCTCGATCATGGCGCTGGAAAGCCTGCTGTTCCCCGCCAACCAGCTGATTGCGATGTACACCGCCAAGGTGCCATCGGCCACGCTCGTGGTGGGCAGCTTCCTGGCGCAGGTCCGCAAGACGAATCCCGCCTATACGGTGACCGTTCCGGCCTCCGCCGGCGCCAAGGGCTCGTTCGGCGGCGTCAACTTCCAAAGCGGGACGACGGTCAACAGCGTTACCAAGTCCAACATGCCGGCCTCGTTCGTCTTTACCTACGGTCCGATCGATCCTTCGCTCGGCGGTCAAGTCAACTACACGATCAATATCAACCAGGGCACCGTCAGCCCGCCGCTGATCGCGGTCGTCTTCCAGCCGGATACGACCGCAAATCCGCAGAACGTCACGCTGCTGTTGCCGGGGTACCAGATCCCCTCGTCATGAAGCCGATGTTCCGTCGACCGGCGGCCACGGGATGTGCGTTGAGGGACGCGGAGCGATCGGCGCCGACGTGGAGGATGCGATGAGCCCGCAGGACTCGCCCGACCTGGCCGCGCTTCTTGCCGCGATGCGGGCACGCCCATCGGTGCCCGATGGCTGGGACGCCGTGCTCAGCCTGTCCCAGTCGGCGGTACAGTCCGTGGTGCGGCGCAATTTGGCCGGGGCTTTGCAGACGAACAAGGGCCGCTCGCTGCTTTGGGTGGCGCCGGCACAGGCGAACGGTCAGCACGATGTCGTCGCGCTGAACACCGATCTGTCGCCCCCGTCGGTCAGCCTGAGCGTGGCCGATCAAGCCGTGCATGTCAGCTTCCGAATTGACGGCGGCACGCAGCAGGTCGGCAAGGCGCCCGCCGCGCTCGTGTCGCGCGCGGCCGACACGCGCGCGGTCGCCGAGAGCGGCGGCGTTTCATGGTCGGAGCCGGTTGCGATCACGCAGCAGCGGCCGCTGCAGCTGGCCGGGTCGTTGCCCGTGGGAGTCGCGGCGGCGGCCGACCAGCGCGGCTTTTCGATCGGGCTGAGCCCTGCGGACGGTCGTCTGACCCTGTCCGGCCATGACGCGGCCGGCCTTTCAAGCCCGGCCGTGAGCCAGAGCCTGGGAAACTGGCTGGCCGCGCAGAAGGTGAGCGGCGTGATCGGCAGCGTCGCCCCCCGGAGCGCTGGCGGAGCGACGGTTCTCACGCCGGCAAGCGTCACGGCTCGCGTTGCCCCCTCGCTCGGCGGCCAGCCCGTGCTTCAGATCCTGACCGGAGCGTCGCCCGGCGCGCCGGCACCGGCGGCGGGCGCCCCTGTGCCTCATCCCGACCCCCACGATTTCAGCCTGATCGTCAATTCCAAGGCGACGATGACCCTGATCGCCAACGGCTACAATCTTGGCATGGGCGACATCAAGCTGGTTTCCGTGCCGCCGCAGGACGGCGAGCTCCACTGGTTCGCCCAGACCCGCGAGCCGATGGTCTTCGAGGGCGTATTCGGCAACCAGGATGGCAAGATCTACGTCACCGATCGCTCCACGCTATTCATGCGCTTTGGCGGCTCGACCGACCAGGGCCTGAAACTCTTCACCTTCATCGATCCGAATTCGACGGTCCGGCTGCAGCTCGAGCTCGCGGCGCATTACCCGACCGGCGTCAGCGGCGCGGGCACCGATCAGGTCGTCGGTCTTCGCGAGGGAGCGCAGTCGGTGACCGGCAACGGCTTCTACGAGGCGATCGTGCAGCCGCAGCTGCAGAAATTCCTGACCGGCGACATCAAATCCGACATGTCCAAGGTCCGGCTGCCTGCCGTCAGCGATCTTCTCCTGCGCGACCTGAACGTGCCCGGCTACGGACTTCAGTTCGACCTCACGGCGTTGCCCGCGGAACTGCTGGTCGCGGGGCGCCTGGTACCAAACGCCTAAGCGCCTGTGCTGCGAGAGGGGAGCCCATAATGGCCAGTGCGCCCACGCTCAGCTACCTCCTGGGCCAAATGGCCCAGGACAAAGAGGTGCTCAACGGTTGGGACGCCGTGCTCAACGTCCTGGAAAGCTCGCTCAACGCGTTCTTCCGGACGCAATTCCAGAGCATGACGCGCGGCGCGCCGCAAATGACGATTGCGCAGGTCTTCTGCGGGCCAAGACTGACCAGCCCGCATGGCGACTATTGCGTGGTCACGCAATTTTCCTTCGCGCTCGCCGCACCGAGCTTCGTCTTCACCGGCGGCTCGAACACGGTCACGGTCACCCAGGCGATCGTGTCGGGCACCACCCGCTCGGGCAGCATGCCCGTCGGTCAGGGATTTCAGCCCGCGAGCTGCGGCTGCACGCCGGACGACAGCCGCGTCACCTGGGGGCCGGTCCAGACGATCAACGTCGGCAATCACCCGGCGATCTCGGCCCAGGTGCAACTGACATCGGTCACCGGATTGATCAACGCCACCACGCATACGGTGGTGCTCGATTTCGCGAACGGCGCCTTCACCGTCAACAACGTCACCCTCCAGGGCGTGTCGTCGCAAGACCTCTCGAACCAGATCAAGAGCTGGTTTGCCACCCACGGCGTCAAGTATCAGGTGGCATCGCTCGATTTTTCCGCCGGCCATTCCATCCCTTCGCTGACGCCGACGCAATTCCAGCTGAACGTGCTCAAGACCAACTCGGGCAACGTCGTCGTTCAGATCCTGATCACGACCAATGGCCGTCCGGCGGGTGGCATCCCGATCGTGCTGGAGCCGATCCCGACGGCGAGCGGTTACACCTGCACCTTGATGATCAGCTCGCGCATCGTCTTCACGGACGTCTTGTGCAACGGCTTCAACGGCTCGGGGAAGCCCTTCCGGCTCTACCCCCAAAGCCCGTCCCTCGCGCAGGGATACAGCGCCTTCATCTCGCCGCAGATGCATTTTTCCGGTTCCTTCAGTTACGGCAACTGCTGCGACCGGACGACGGTGACCTATTCGCTCTATCTCGGCGGAACCTACTCGGGAACCGCGACCAACGGCTTTCACCTGTATCAATCGATTACGCCCAGCGGCAATGTCGGGAACACGATCACCGTATCGGCCGACAACCCGGTCAGCCTGTCCGGCGCCGGGCCCTCCCAGTCCATCCGCATCAACCCCCAGCCCCCCTCCATCAACGTCACCGGCGGCGCTTCGGGCACCATCAACAACGAGCTTCAATCCATTCTGAATAACGACTTCAAAGGGGCGATGGCCGGCCTATCCTTCGGATCGGTGACCTATTTCGCCCTGCGCAACGTCCTGTTCCCGGGCAACATGATCAAGATGGGCGTGGTTCAGGTTCCGACCGACCTGGTCATCGTCGGCACGTTCGAGCCGAGCTGATCGACGGCATGAACGCGGCCATGGGCCTGGACGTCAATCTCGGGGATCCGGTCGATCTTTGGGCCGGCCTCGAGCCCCGCTTCCTGTCATCGGGACCGCCATGGCGCCTCCCTCAATGGAAGCCGTTGCGTACCGAAATCCCGAGCATTCCGTCCGACCCGGTCGAATGGGACGCGCCGTCCTTATCCTTTCACGCGAGCGTCGCGGATCTGCTGAGCGGCGTTTTCGACTATTCCGTCAGCCCGATGGTCGGACTGGACGGGACGCTTTCGCTGACCGCGGGCGCGCTCATGGCCGGGAACTCCCTGGCCGAGCTCGAGGCGCGGCTCGAGATGGATCTCACGCGCCGGCCGGCGCCGGCCTACCTGCTTGCGCGCCTAAGCGGCAAGCGCGGGACGCGGTACTACACGCCCGAATGGCAAGGCCTCAACCGCAAGGCCAAAATCATCGAATGGCTCACGCCCGAGGCGCGCAACGCCATGGCGCGGCTCCGCCTCCGCGATGCGCGCCATGAGGGAAGCGAGCTCTATGGCGACGTCACGGCCCGGCAGGCACGGCGCTACCTCGGGTATTTTCACGATTTCGGAACGCACATCGTCCGCTCGGCGAGCTATGGCGAGCTGCTCTTTCAGGTCTTCGAAATCGACGGCGACAATCTGGCCGCGGTGAGGAACTCCTTCGCCCGGGAGTCCGAGCGGAACCAGGCTCATGGGCCCGCGGCCATCGGCATGGCGCATTTCACGCGCCGTCCGTGGGCGGCAAGTGCTAGTCCGATTCTGTCGGCGAGCGAAAGCGCCGCGGCGCAACAGGTTGCGCATCATGAAATCTGGACCAGCGACGGTTCGGGCGGGCAGCCCTTCCTTCTGTCGCCTCGAGCGGTGCCGAGCTTCAGCCGGACGGCGGTCCTGGCGACGCTCGCCGCACAAAGCGTCGTCGGCGTCAGCTTCGCGTGCCAGGCGCTCTACCTCGAAGACCATAGAGCGGATGCCTGGAGCCGGATCATGCGCGCGGGGCTTTGCCAGCGGTTCCCCGGCGCGAGTCTTTCCGGCTGGCGCCAGCGCGAGCAATTCTCGCCGGCAGGGTTTCTGGCGAGCGCCGCGCTCGCGGGCGCGGAAGCGCTTTGCAAGCCGGCCGCGCCTGTCCTTCCGGATCTGGCGTTTGCGCTGGACCTGACGGCCCCTGGCCGCGTCATGGAGCCGTCCTCGGATTGTCTCGCCCTCTTCGCCGCGACGAATCCGGCGACCGGCAAGGCCGCCGAGCTCGAGATCGATTGCCCGGCTTTCGATCCGGAGCGCGTGAAGGTCCCGTTTCTCGACGGGGCGTCGTGTTTCACGGATCGCGAGGGCGGGCGCTCGTGCCTCGTCGAAGGCGTTTGGCTCGGGCGTGCCGCCGATGGACGGCCGGGCATCGTCGGAACGCCGGCCCAGCCCGACCTTGCGCTGTTGACCCGCCACGCCGCGCAGCTCGCGGCCTATCTGCGCCTGATGGGTCACGTGCAAGGGCCGGACTTCCCACCCGAGGCCGGTCTCGCGATGAGGCGGTGCGCTGGCTGGCTCGCGGACGCCACGTCGGGAAGCAAGTCACTTGTCCGGCTGCGCTGGCAGGCGCTCCAAGTCGCCCGTGGCGCCGGGCAGATTGGGCCGGGCGCGTTTCCCCTGGACCGCGCGCTCGAGACCGGCTTGGCTCGGCTGCTCGAATCCTGTCTGGATTTGCTGGCCTTGCATCCCGAAAGCCCAGAGCTCGGTGTCGCCACGCAACGCATGGAGCGGCAGCTTCGCGCATTTTACGCCAACCTGCCGGACGGTTTGACGGCCGCGGCGTTGGATCGGAAGAGTGTCGCGGCAGGCAAGGCGCTCGAGCGAAGCTTCGTCCGTCTTGGAACGGCGTCGGATTTGCCGGAGCCGGCCGCCGCCGTCTTTTTCGCCGGCGCATCGCTCACGCTTCCCCCCGACCCGCGCCGGATGCCGCACGCCATCCTTCCGGGCGACGATTCCTACGCAATTCTCTGGAACGCGCTCCTGGGGCTGCGCGCGCGCTACGCCGAATGCAGGGCCATTCTCTTGGCCGTGCAAGACCGGACGGCGGAAGCGATCGATTTGCTGGAGCGGGAGATCGTCGACTGCCGGGACGTTCCGTCGAATCCGGCAAGCGACGTTCTCATCTCGCTCGACGCGCTGTCCGTCACGCCGCCGCACATCGATGCGGCAATCCGGGACGGGCTGCTGACGGAAATGACCGAGCTTCTGGACCTGACCGGAGCCGCCCATCTGCTGCAGCTTCGAAGCGCCCACGGCGCGGAGGCATCGGAAGAAATCGGCCCGCAACTCGAGAGGCTTCTGCTCGTACTCGAAATGTCGCAGCTCTGCCGAGCGGCCGACCTCCGGCTAGGCCAATCGAGCAGCTTGGCACCCAGCGCGCTCGCGGCCCGGCTTGACGAGGCCCTTATGGCAACGGCCGAGCATCGGCAATCCGCCTGAAGGCAAGCGTGGTGTAGTGACCGCCGAAGGCGAACGAATTCGAGAGGGCGGCCTCGGCTTCCATCGGAACCGTCCGCCCAGCATACGCGCCATCGTGATTCGGCTCGTTCCAGGGCAGGTCTATCGCCCATGGAGCCTCCTGCCGCCGCAAGGCAAGAATGGTGGCCGCCGCTTCGATCGCACTTCCGGCACCCATGCAATGTCCGATCGCGGCTTTGCAGGCGCTGATCCTGATTTCGCCGGCACGGCCGCCGAACAATTCATCGATCGCCTCGCGCTCGAGCGCATCGTTGAGCTCGGTCGCGGTGCCGTGCGCGTTGATGTGGCCGATATCGGCCGGGACGAGACCCGCATCGTCCATGGCAGCCCGCATCGCGCCGACCATTCCCTTGAGCGTCGGCTTGGTCGGCGACGGCGCGTCCGAAACCGAGCCGGCGCCGCAAATTTCCGCGAGAATCTCGGCACCCCGCGCGCGCGCCCGATCTTCCCGCTCGAGGACGAGCACCGCGGCGGCCTCGCCGATCACGAAGCCTCTCCGGTCCTTCGAGAAGGGCCGCATGATGCCGCTGCAAGGATCCGTATCGGGACTCATGATCGCCAAAGCATCCCAGGCAGCGAACAATCCGGATGTCGGAAAGGCCTCGGCCCCGCCGGCAAGGCAGATTTCCATCTCCCCCGTCCTCACGGCTCCAAGCGCCTGCGCGATGGCGTGGCCGGATGCCGCGCACGCGGTCACATGGGCCGTCGATCCTCGTTCGAGGCGGTAACGCGCGCAAAGTGCCGCCGTGGGGCTGCTCAGCATCATCTTGACGATCGAGGTCGGCCGGAGCCGCTCGCCTTGAGAGTTCCGCAGCACCGCCTCCTGGATCGCCTCGCCCGGACCGAACGCAGACCCCATCATCACGCCGGTGACCGGGCCGATCGCCGCGGCATCGAGCCGCGCCTGTTCGAGCGCCTCGTCCGCGGCGGCCATGGCCATGAGGCTCACGCGATCGTAAAAGTGGCGCTCGGACTTCCGGATCAGATCGCGTCCGTCGAAATGGGCGAGCTCGGCGCCGAAATGGCAATTGAGCGCGCTGGTATCGACGCCTTCGATTCTGCGAATGGCGGAGTTTCCGGAAAACAGCCCCGTCTCGAAGACGTCCCTGCCGGCCCCGAAGCCCGACAAGACCCCCATCCCGGTGACGACGACGCGCGCCTTGCCCTTTCCAGGGTCACCCATGGGTCTCGACCGGTACGGATTGCCGGTGCTTCAGGATCAGCTCTTCGGTGAGGCGCAGGAAATCGCCCAGATTGTGAATCTCGTTCTTGTGGCGCTGCATGTCGGACGTGATCGACGCATCGAATTTTTCTTCGATTTCGAACATGATTTCGGCGAAGTCGAGCGAATCGATGTCGAGATCCTCGAGCGTTTTGTAATCCGTCAATTCTTCCGGCGGGACTTCCAGGAAATCCGCGATGATGGCGATGATCTCACTTTTCATGAACGTCGACCTCGATAGCGTGAGTTCCGCGCCGCGATTTTCAACAGAGCCCGGAAGGAAATCCAGAAATGAGATGGCAAAATACAGATTAAAGTTGCACACCGGCCTTTGCAACACTCGAGATGCGAACGTCGCCGCGCTCGATCCGATCGAGGGCATGCAACCGCGGCCGGAATGGCTTCTCGCAAGGACACCTAAATTCCCCTGCATTTTCGCTTGAAGGGCGTGGACCGGCCAGCCCGTCGGGCGTCTCGGCCGGCGGCTTGAGAATCGCAAAGCTGACGTTGAATTTCGCGCGCAGCCGTATCGACCCGCTTCCGTATGGACACGCTCCCGTATCGTCCCGCTCCCGGATTGCCCCGCTCCCGGAATGCAGGGTCCGCGTGGCGTGGGACGAGCGGGTCACGCGTCGGCGTCGGTCCACGCTCCGGCAATCATCGTTCCGATGCCGGCCAATGTCTGCCCTCCGATCAGGGCCGAGATGGGCAACGCGATCCCGAACTCGCGATCGATCGTGAGCTGGAATTCGACGGCGCCCAGGGAATCCAGTCCCATTCGGCCAAGCGCCGATTCCTTGGAGAGACGATCGGGCGGACATTTTAAGATCTCAGCCAGCAGAGCGCGCAAACGATCCGCCAGCAACCGCGCCCGGTTGCCCGCCGGTTGCCGGGACAGCTCGGCCCGAACGTTCCGTTGTATCCCGAGCGCCGCCCGGACGTCGGCCAGAAGGTCGGCCATCTTGTCCGTTCCCGCGCAACGCGGGTCGTATCGCATCCAGCGCTCGCCATCGATCGCCCGGGACAGGCTGACCTGAGGCAACCCCGACAGGATCGCGGCCCCCAAGCCCGAGAGCGCCGTCGCGACGCTCATGGGAGGAAGTCCGGCCGCCTTGAGGTGAGCGCTCACGGCGGGGTCCGCCGCCATGCCGGTGCCCGCGATCGCGCCGAAATTGACGCTGAGCGCGGGCAGGCCGGCGCGCTGCCGCGACCAGGCCAGACCGTCGAGATAGGCATTGGCGGCGGCATAGTTTGCCTGGCGCGGATTGCCGACGATCGAGCTCAGCGAAGACGCCATGACGAAATAATCCAGCGGCAGATCGAGGCTCGCGAGATGAAGAGCGTTGGCGCCGTCCGCTTTGGGCTCCAATACCGGGCGAAGAGTCTCGACGCTCATCGCCGTCGCGGGCCTATCGATGGTCGTGCCGGCCCAATGAAAGATGCCGCCCAGCGGCGCATCCGAGGACGCGATGCGCGTGAGAAGGGCCCGCGCCGCCGATCGGTCGGCCGGATCCAGGAGCACGACGGATAGGCCGGCGCCTTGGGTCGAGAGCTCGCGCGCCAATGGAGCGAGCGCGGCGTGCGGAGGTTGCGACCGGCTGGTCAATATGATGCGGCCCGCGCCGTGCCGGGCAAGCCAGAGCGCAAGCTGCTGGCCGAAGCCGCCCAATCCGCCGGTGACAAGATAGGTCTTGGACCGATCGAACGCCGGCGCTTCCAGTGAGACATCCCCCAAGGGAACCGCGCTCAGCCGCGGCAGCAGCCGACGCCCATCGCGGAAGGCGACTTCGCTGCTCGGGCGGTGCGCGCGGATCTCGCGCGCAACGGCTTCGTGCCATGGCTCGCCGCGCGCAACATCGATCACGGTCGTGTTGGTTTCCGGAATCTCATTATAGAGCGTGCGCGCGAGCCCCCAAGCCGCCGTCTCCTCGGGTCGAACGTCGAGGTCTTGCGGACAAACGGCCTGGGCATTTTGCGTGATGAGATAGACCCGCCCGTGGGCCGGATTTGTGCACAGGGCCAGAAGATCGCCGAGCCTCTCCGCAAGAGGCCGCGGCCCCTCGGGAACGATCATCGCGGTCGCGTCAACGCCGCCGGCTGCTGTTTCGTCCGCCCCCGCGGCCGTCAGCGCCCGGCGCAAAAGGTCTTCCTCTCGACCGTCGGATGCGATCACCGCGACGTGGCATTCCTTGGCCGGACTGTCCGCGGACGGCGCTTCCCGCCATTGCATGATCAAGCACATTTCGGGCGCCAAAGCGGCTTCCCGGTGCGGCGTCAGGGGTTTCGCTGCGATCTCCTCCAGCTGCGCGAGGCATCGACCGTCGAGGTCATAAAGACATGCATCAAAGGAGAGTCCTTCGGCCGTCCTCTGTCCGAGAGTTATCCAAGCCCAGACATGTCGCGGCAGAGGGGCGTGAAGGGCGTAGGAGCGGATGGAAGTCGGGACCAGCGGCTCGGAGACGACGGTCAGTGCCAGCGCGGCCTGAAAGATGCCATCGAGCAAGCAGGGCGCCTGTTGAGCGCCGTCTTCCTGCCGGACCGCGCGATTGAGGCCCAGCTGCGCGAGAACCGCCATGCCATCGCCGGCAAGCGAGAGATTCTGCAAGACCTGGAATGACGGGCCGTGACCCAATCCAAGCGCCGCGAGCCGCGCAAGATGCCGCTCCAAATTCAACGGATGGGGCGCCAAGCCGGCGAGCTCCGAAATGGGCCGCGCGACGGGCTGTCTTCCGGGAGCGGAGATGCGGGCCGCGAGAACGCGAACGGCCTCGCGCGGGGAGGCCGGATCGTAGGCGAAGGTTTCCAGGGCGCCGTCCATATGGCGGCTATCCAGCACCTGTCCCTTTTGCCGGTTCAACGGGAAGGGATTTTCGAAGCGGATGTCCGACAGGCCTGCCGGCAAAGCCGGGCCCGGACCGTTCCTTGCGGCGAGCGCGGTCTCGAATGCGGCCTCCAGGGCCGCCGTCCCGGGAAGAATCGGAACGCCTTCTATTCGATGGTCGCAAAGAAATGCGAAGACGTCCTGGTTGAGATCGGCGATCCAGCTTTGCGGAACGATCGATGGCTCGGCCCAAGGGCTGCCGCCCGCGTCGCGCAGGCGGTCCCGGGCCTGGACATCGACCTCGTGCCAGAATCGCCTGCGTTGCCAGCCCGTCGCCGGAAGGCTGCAGACTTTCCCGGCCGGCGCCACGCGCGGCCAGTCGAGCGGTCCGCCGCTGACATAGACACGGCTCAGCGCCTTGCGAACGGCCCGTTGCGCGTCGCCGTCCTCCTTCAAAACCGGGATGACGGTGGCGTCTTGCGCCCGGTCGCTCGCGGTTTTCCTGATGGCCCCGTGCAACAGCTGCCCGGGACCTATCTCGATGCAATGGGTCGCGCCCAAGTCGAACGCCGTTTCGAGCGCGTCGCGAAACCGCACCGGGGCGCGCACGTTTTCGAGCCAATAATCCGCGCCCATGAGGTCGCGGCCGCGGCCGGTAACGCTCTTCCCCGTGACGCTGGATACGAGCGGGACGGCCGGAGGAACCGGATCGAGTCCCTCGAGCCGTGCCCGAAGCAGGGGCAGGATCGGGTCCATGTCCGCGCTGTGATAGGCGATATCGCCGGGCATGGGGCGGAACGGGACCTTGCCGAGCTCGAGACGCTTATGCGCTTCCGAAAGCGCTTTCTCCGGCCCGGTAAAGGAAATCGACCGGCGGGCGTTGAAGGCGGCGACCTCCAGCCCGGGAATTTCGGCGCACAGCGCACGAGCCTCTTCTTCGCCCATCGCGGCAACCAGCATTCCGCCGCCGCCGACCCGCCGGTCCTGCAATTCGGACCGGGCCCAAGAGACCGACACTGCCTGCTCCAACGTCAAATGCCCGGCGCAATAGGCCGCGGCGACCTCGCCCGCGGAATGGCCGAGACAAATATCGGGTTCCAGTCCGTAGGCGGCCAGCAGCCTGACCAGACCGATTTGGAGCGCGAAGTTGACGGGCTGTGCGACGCGGCATCCCCGCAACGCGCCGGAATCCTGCGGCTCTGTCATGGCGTCGATGAGCGAGAAGCCGGCCAAAGGACGAAAGACGGCGTCAAGCTCCTCGAGCGGCGCGCGGAAGGCAGGTTCCGACGTCCATAACGATCGCCCCATTCCGGTCCATGGCGGACCCATGCCGGAAAAGACGAACAACGCACGCGGGATCCGGTCGGTCGCGATCCTGCTTTGAATCCCCTCCCCGGTCTCGAGAGCCGTGCGAATTCGCGCGGCGATCGATGACGGCGCCTCGCTTCGGTCGATCCAGACGGCGGTGCGATAGGCTCGGTGGCCGCGGCGCCGGCCGAGCGTGTATTGCAAATCCACGAGCGGGACGCCGCGCTCGATCTGCGCCGACAGGCGGACCAGCCAGTCCGACAGCGCTGCGGCCGATTGAGCGGAAAGCGGGAGCATCATAGCTCCGCTTTCAACCGGCGCACGCACCGGTGCCCCGGATGAATCCGGCGCCCCGGACGCATTCGGTGGCGGGCCGAGGATCGCATGGGCATTGCTTCCGCCATATCCAAACGCGTTCACCGCCACGTGCGGCGCCTTCAACGGCTCAGGGGCCCGCAATAGGCGCAGGTTGAGCGCCTCGAATGGAATCTCGGGGTTTGTATGTCCCGCCAGCAAATGAGGCGGCATGCGGCCCGAATGCAGGATCAACAGCGCCTTGATCACCCCCGCGACGCCCGCGGCGGCCTCGAGATGTCCGATATTGGCTTTCACGGAGCCGATCGCCAACGCCTCGCGCCGCGCGCCCAGGCCATAGACCGATCCGATCGAGCGTGCCTCGATCCGATCTCCCTGCACGGTACCGGTTCCATGCGCCTCCACATATCCGATGTCGTCGGGCGTCAGCCCCGATGCGGCGAGAACCTGGCGCATCAGGTCCTCCTGTGCCCGGCCGTTCGGCAACGTGATGCCGGCCGTGCGTCCGTCATGGCCGGTGCCGATCGCCTCGATGACGGCCCAAACGCGATCGTTGTCGGCGCTCGCGTCGGCAAGCGGTTTCAGCACCAGCATGCCGCAGCCTTCGCCGCGCCCATAGCCATCGGCGAGGCTCGAAAACGGCTTCGAGCGGCCATCCATGGCGAGCAGCCCGGCGGCGGACATCGCGATCTGATACTCGGGACGCAGCATGAAATTGACCCCGCCGGCGAGAGCCATGCGGCACGCACCGCTCTCGAGGTCGCGCACCGCGGCGGCGAGCGCCGTGAGGCTCGATGCGCAGGCGGTGTCGACGGTGAGGCTCGGGCCGCGCAAATCGAGCGCGTAGGACAGCCGGTTCGCGAGCATCGTGAGTGTCGCCCCGGCGGCCGAGTACCGTCCCAACGCGCTGCGCGCCGGAGCGGAGAACTGATTCAAAAGATGATCCGTCGTGAAGCCGCCGATATAGACGCCAACGGCCTGTCCCGAAAGCGAGGACGGGTCGATCGCCGCCTGCTCGAGCGCTTCCCAGGCGACTTCGAGAACCAACCGCTGCTGCGGATCCAGAAAGGCGATCTCGTCGGCGGAAAGGGCGAACAGATCGGGATCGAAGCCGCGATAATCATAGTCGAGAAAGGCGCCGCGCGCGGTCGGCGTCTTGCCCGCGGCCATGTCCCTCGTGGCATAACGGAAATTCGACCAGCGATCGGCCGGCACGTCGCCGCAAAAGCAGTCCGCCGCGAGAAGCTGCTCGAAAAATTCGGCTGGCGAGGTCGCATTACCGGGAAACCGCCCCTGAAACCCGATGATGGCGATCCGGGACATTTGTCAGAAGCGTTGCGCGGGGCGATCCATCGCTCAATCTTAGGTAGCGCATCCCCCGAACGCAACCTGGCCATCGCTTCGATTTGCGAGCGACACGGGCAACCGGGAGGCGAGAAGCGATTCGATCGCCTTGTCGTATTTCAACGGCTTAAGGGCACGTCGACGCAAGGCACGGTTCGATGGCAGCAGAGGAAGCGCGCAATCCCTCCGCAGATATTGCGAGGCACGAATCAAGTCGCGACACATGGCACGGATCGAACCCCTTGCGCACAGCGGGGCGGATTTCCCGTCCCAAAAATGCAAAGTGCTCTTCCTTCCGACAACGAGTGTCGGAAGGAGGAAAAGGATTCAATGGGCCCGACGGCGTATCAATGGGTTAGAAGCCGCCAAAATCGCGACGATTCAATTTTCGGGAGGAATAGCATGCAATTTCTTGCAAAATTGAAATCTTTGCAAACTTTACTCTCCGCCCTAATTGAACGGGTGCCCAGGACGAGCGCTGGCGGCCTCAGTGCCAATTCCGGCCCATCGATGCCGCCCAATGTCGAAGGTCCTGTCGGCTTCGCGTGGACCGGGGAAATCGTCAGCGCCGCGCGAAGGCGACCTGGATCGTCCCACTGTCCGGTGCCGCCGAGCGGAGTGCGAGGGTGACGGTAGCCGGGCCGGCCTTGCTCGCGAAAGCATCGAGGATCTCCCGCACCATTCCGTTTTCGGGCCGCAAATATTGGCCGTCGACCGATTCCACCTCCATGCCGACGAGGTTCTTGGACCGAGCCAGAATGCAATTGGGCTGCCCCGTAGTGCACCCGTCGAGAATGACGACACTGACGCTTTTGTAATAGCCCGTTGGCATCTTCTCGCGGGCCGGCTGGATGGAGAAGTGCAAGCCGCCGGCACTGCCCGAAGGCGGACCGCGGTCGCGCGCCGGCATCATATCCGCCCTCGCGCTTGGAGCCGCAACCATCGACACGATGCAGACCATGCCCGCCCAATGGCGCACGGTATCCTCCCGCCCTTGAACGCGGCAGTATACTGGTCTCGCCGGCGCGTCGACAGCCGGAAAGGCAGGGTTCGATGACGGAAGCTGAAGCTCTTCTCGTTTCCGCGGCGATCGAGGCGCCGATTGCGTTCCTGATCGCCCGTTTCGCACGATGGCCGTGCCGCGGCGCCCTGCATGTGGGATTGGCTTCGGCCGTGGCGACCGCAGTGACGCACCCGCAGCTTTGGTCCGCGGCGCTTTGGGCCTATCCGCGCTACCCCTATTGGCCGAGCGTCATCGCGCTGGAGGCGGCTGTGATCGCGGTCGAGGGCTTGCTGATCGCCTGGATGGCCAGGCTTGCCTTGCGCCACGCCATGCTCGTGTCCGTGATCGCCAATTCGGCATCGTGCCTCGCGGGGTTGCTCATTGTCGGATGAATTGCTTCGCGGCCGCCGGCAGCCCTGGTGGGAAAATTCCCAGCGGGGCGCGAACCGCATGGCCTCCGCGCGGTCTCACGTCCAGCGCGATAAACTCCCTCTCTACGACATTATCCTTCCGGCATGCGCGGCGGATAGATTGTCGCCGTCGACATCGGTCAGGTGGATTGCAATCCTGGACCGAGTTCCCGATTCTTATCGTCGATCGCGACTTTTCCCGCACTCTGAGGACTGAAGGGTTCGATACGCCTTAAACCATCGTTCGAATTCCGGCCAATTCTTGTGCAAGAACGCTTCGTCACACATATCGAGAATAACGTCGCGATTTGCCGCACGTGCCGAATCCCGATGCGCCAACTCGGAAGGCCTGAAGGCCAGAAAATCGATCACCGTGAAGTCCGGCATGATATTCCTCCGATGCTAGCTCGACGGTAAGCGGAAAATATCCGGCGTCTCCTTTTTCATCGTCGGCATTGACGCAGCATCCCCTTCGCGAAGCCGGCTTGGCTGCAACTCCCCGGCCGCTTCCAATACCGGATACGCCGCCGCGCAGATGTGAGAGTGAATCCGCTTCAGGTCGCGCAGAATATCGAGATGGAGCGAGCTGGTTTCGATGCTTTCCGGCTTACCGTCGCGCAGGCGTGCGAGATGATTCTCGGCCGCCGCCAGTTCAGCCGTGCGGAGCCGTGCCTTTTCTTCGAGCAGGTTGCGTGCGAGTTTGACATCGCCCGACAAGAACACGCTGAATGCGAGTTTGAGATTTTCGATGACATGCCGATGAAAAGATTCGAGCTCCGCCGCTCCCTCTCGTGAAAATTGCAGCCTGTGCTTTATCTTCTTCGCCGCCAGCTCCATGAGGTTCTTGTCGATGATGTCGCCGACATGCTCGAGGTTGATGGTGAAGGAGATGATCTCCATCGCCCGTCGGCCGTCCTGTTCCTCGAGACTTTCGCGCGTGACCTTGATGACGTAAAGCTTGATCGCCTCGTCGAGCCGGTCGACCACGTCGTCCATGTGCGAAATTTCCGCAACCAGCTTGCGGTCGTCGGTCATGAGGGCCGCCATGCTGTTGCGCAGCATGGTCTCGACGATATCGCCCATATGAAGTGTTTCGCGCGCAGCACAGGCCAGGGCTACGGCGGGAGCGCCGATTGCGGTCTCGTCCAGATAGAGCGGCGAATAGGGATCGATCGCAGCCTTCTTCTCGGGCAGAAGTCTAGTCAAGAGCCACGCATATCCGTCGAGAGGAAAGATAAAGAGCGCAGCCAACGCAAGATTGAACGCGGTATGGAAGTCGGCCACCTGCCGGGTTGGGTTCGGATCCAAGTGAGACAGGACATTCGCGATTGACGGTAGGAACGGGACGACGACGAGGCACCCGATCGCACGGTTCAGAAAGTTCCCGACCGGCAGCCGGAGGGTCGCGGGATTGGCGTTGTTGCCGCCCTCGAAGATTGGATTGATGGCGCTGCCGAGATTGGCGCCGAGGACCAGGGCAAGAGCTGCGATCGGCGAAACGAAATGAGAATATGCGAGGGACATGATGAGCAATACGACGGCCACGCTCGAGTGTGCAGCCCATGTCAGCGCAGCACCGATCAGAAGATTCAATATGGGCTCCTGGGTGGCCATTGAAAGCAACGTCCGGATGGCTGGAGCCTCTTCTGCCGGCGCCAGCGTGACAAGCAGGATGTGGAGCGATAGGAGAACGAGCCCGAGGCCGATCGCAGCACGCCCCAAGTCGCGAGTGCGGGTCCGCTTGCCGCGGCGGAAAGCGAAAAGCCCGAGCACGAACAGAGCCGGTGCGGCTGCCGACACGTCGAACGTCAGCACCTGAACGATCAACGTCGTACCGACATTGGCGCCGAGCATGACGGCGAGCGCGGGAGTCAACGCGACCATGTTCTTGGCGGCGAACGAGGTCGCCATCAGCGCCGTGGCCGTGCTGCTTTGCAGCAGCGCCGTAACGCCGAGGCCTGCCAGGAATGCGCTGAAGCGGTTGCTCAGCGTCTTGTTGAGGATATGCCGCAGGTCCGAGCCGAAAGCGCGGATGAATCCGCTTTGAACCATGTGAAGGCCCCACAGGAGAAGAGCGACACCTCCCATGAGATCGAGAAGAACGATGCTCCCCATTAGGCAGCCCTTCTCTCAAGGTCGAGCGACCCACGGACCGGCGATGGCCGCCGAGCTACTGACTTTGCAGAGGCGATTGTCACCCCTTGGGGTCTTGGGTTCAAGCCAAAGAGCGGCTTCTGGAGCGCGCCACGAATTGACATCCTCATCCGGCGTAGGGATAGTCGGTTGGAGGATTCCATGATGCCGTGGCCACGTCGGCGATAGCTGTGCGCGGAAATTATCTCCTTGCCATAGACCAGGGAACCACAAGCACGCGCGCGATCCTGTTCGACGCGGACGGCGCGGCATTGGCATCGGCGCAATCGGAGCTTGCCCAAATCTATCCGCGTCCGGGCTGGGTCGAGCATGATCCAGAGGAAATCTGGCTTGCAGCGGTCTCGGTCGCGCGGCGGGCGATTGCCGCCGCCGAGCTGGCGCCGTCCGAGATCGCGGCGATCGGAATCGTGAATCAACGTGAAACGACGATCGTCTGGGATCGACGGACCGGATTGCCCATTCACAACGCCATAGTCTGGCAGGACCGCCGGACCGCGGATTGGTGCCGCAGAATGGCCAAGAAGGTCGGCGATGCCGAGCTCGGCCGACGCACCGGCCTCCTGTTCGACCCTTATTTCTCGGGCTCGAAGATAGCCTGGTTGCTCGACCATGTCTCCGGCGCCAGGGAGTCCGCGAAGAAGGGGCATTTGGCGTTCGGAACGGTAGACACGTTTCTTCTCTGGCGGCTTACCGGCGGCCGGTGCCATCTCACGGATGCGACCAACGCGTCGCGCACCATGCTGTTCAATCTCGAGACCCAGGATTGGGACGAAGATCTGCTCAGGACATTCCGAATCCCGCGCGCGCTGCTGCCGGAAATTCGCGACAATGCGGGCGACTTCGGACGAACTGCCGAAGATATCCTGGGAGCGGCGGTCCCGGTCACCGGCATGGCCGGCGACCAGCAAGCGGCCATGGTAGGCCAAGCGTGCTTCAAGCGGGGAATGGTAAAGAGTACGTTCGGAACGGGCAGTTTTCTTGTGATCAACACGGGCGCCAAACAGGTGCGCTCCAAAAACCGTCTCTTGACCACGCTCGCTTACCGGCTTGACGGCCGACCGACCTATGCGGTCGAGGGTAGCATCTTCGTCTCGGGTGCCGCGATCCAGTGGTTGCGCGACAACCTCAGGATCATCCCCCAGGCGGCCGCCAGCGCAGTACTCGCGGCCGGTATCGAGAACACTCGTGGCGTCTATTTCGTCCCGGCGTTCACCGGGCTCGGCGCTCCCCATTGGGATCCCCAAGCTCGTGGCGCGATCCTCGGCCTCACACGTGACGCGGGCATCGCGGAAATCGTGCGCGCATCCCTCGAAGCCGTTGCCTACCAGACGCGGGATCTCATGGCGGCCGCAGTCGGGGACGGGATCGCGCCGCCCACGGCACTGCGCGTCGACGGCGGCATGGCGGTCAACGATTGGCTCATGCAATTCCTTGCCGACCAGATCGGCGTGACGGTCGACCGGCCGGCTGGCGTCGAGGTCACCGCCCTGGGCGCGGCCTTTCTCGCCGGATTGGGATGCGGCATATTCTCGTCCACGGCGGACATAGCCCGACGTTGGAAACGCGCCCGCTCGTTCAAGCCAAGAATGAATGCAACCCATCGACGTGAACTCTATGCCGGCTGGCAGGATGCGGTTCGCCGAGTCCGGAGCGTCGGCGAATGATCCTGCGATCAGGACCTCGGCAACGTTGCGTCGACTCCTGATCGAGTCGTTAGTCCGCGACCGGTTCAATCCTAGCCTCTCCTTTGAGGTCGAAGAGATGAAGTTGCGCAGGATCGAGGGCGATCGGTATGCGATCGCCCGATTTTATCGACACCGCGCCATCAACGCTCACGATCACGATCTTTTCACCGAACCGAGCCTCGACCAGGGTTAGCCCGCCCAACGGCTCGACCAGCTCGACCGGCAATTCCGCCGAGGCAGCATGGCCGTCGATCCTGAAATGCTCAGGACGAATGCCGACCATGAGATTACGGCCGCCCTGCTCAGGGAGACCGATGCCGGGCAAGGTCACGCTTACGGTGTCCGCGATACGCAAATGGCGCCCGTCGGCCTCGACCCGGCCGTCGAGGAAATTCATGGCCGGCGAGCCGATGAACCCGCCTACGAAAGCGGACGCCGGCCGGCGATAGATCTCGAGCGGGCTGCCTTTCTGCTCGATGCGGCCGTCGCGCAAAACCACGAGCTGATCTCCCATGGTCATCGCCTCGGCCTGGTCGTGGGTGACGTAGATGCTGGTGGTGCCCAATCTGCGCTGAAGACGTTTGATCTCGCCGCGCATTTGCACGCGCAGTTTCGCGTCGAGATTCGAAAGCGGCTCATCGAACAGGAACGCAGCCGGCGATCGTATGATCGCCCGGCCCATGGCTACCCGTTGGCGCTGACCGCCGGAGAGTTGGCGCGGCTTGCGATCGAGCATGGTCTCGAGGCCGATGATCTGCGCGGTCTCACGCACGCGCCGATCGATCTCGGCCTTGGGTACCTTACGGTTGCGCAGTCCATAGGCCATATTGTCGTAGACACTCAGATGCGGGTAGAGGGCGTAGTTCTGGAACACCATCGCGATATCGCGCTCAGCCGGCTCGAGTCTGGTCACGTCCCTCTCGCCGATCAGGATTCGGCCCGCGTTCATCGCCTCGAGCCCTGCGATGAGGCGCAACAAAGTGGATTTGCCGCATCCCGAGGGACCTACCACAACCACGAATTGGCTGTCCGGGATTTTGAGATCGATCTCGTGCAGGGCGACCACGCCGTTGGGATAGACTTTCTTCGCACCAATGAGCTCGACCTCGGCCATGAAGCTGCGCTCTCCCTATTTCTCGGTTTCCACCAGGCCCCTGATGAAGAGGCGCTGCATCGCCACGACCACGACCACCGGCGGTAACAAGGCGAGAATGACGGTCGCCATCACGAGCTGCCACTGCGGCGTCGCATCCGCTACGGTCACCATGCGCTGGATACCCATCACGATCGTGTAATAGGACGGGTCGGTCGTGATCAAAAGCGGCCATAGATACTGATTCCAGCCGTAAATGAACAGAATCACGAATAAGGCCGCGATGTTGGTGCGCGAGAGCGGCAGGAGAACGTCTCGAAAGAAGCGCCATGGCCCGGCGCCGTCGAGACGCGCGGCTTCGAGCAATTCCTCGGGGATGGTCAGGAAATACTGACGAAACAGAAAGGTCGCGGTCGCACTCGCGATCAGCGGAATCGCAAGCCCGCCGTAACTGTTGAGCATTCCGAGGCTTGCCACCACCTGGTAAGTCGGCAGAATGCGCACCTCGACCGGCAGCATCAGGGTGATGAAGATCATCCAGAAGATGAACTTGCGGAATGGAAAACGGAAATAGACGATGGCATAGGCCGAGAGCAACGAGATCGCGATCTTCCCGACTGCGATGAAAAGTGCCATCACTAAGCTGTTCAGCATCATCGTGGCGACCGGCACTGCGCCTGCAGAAGCGAGGCCTTGGGAAAGGACGGTTGAATAGTTCTCGACGAAGTGCCCGCCCGGCAGAAGCGCCATCGGAATGCGATTGAAGTCGGCCGCGCTTTGCGTCGAAGCCACGAAAGCGACCCAGAGCGGGAAGGCGAGAACGAGCGCGCCCAGGATCAGGACCGCATGCGCAAAGACGGTCAGCCATGGGCGGTCCTCGACCATCAATACACGACCTTACGCTCGACATAGCGGAACTGGATCGCCGTGAGCAGCACGACCACCGCCATCAGCACCACCGACTGGGCGGCCGAGCCGCCGATATCAAGGCCGACGACGCCGTCGCGATAGACTTTGTAAACGAGGA
>Ga0335072_10002500_pt1 | contig 28483 bp, 30 predicted proteins | sample Lox_Sample_21_FD_206725 | JGI IMG/M metagenome (GOLD analysis project Ga0335072, IMG submission 206725) | Soil microbial communities from Loxahatchee National Wildlife Refuge, Florida, United States - Lox_Sample_2.1 | ecosystem: Environmental > Terrestrial > Soil > Wetlands | place: USA... | reverse complement strand
ACTGCGCCGGCACCTCCCGCACCTTGCGATACACGATGTAGCGCACCATCGGCATGAACATGAACACCAGCCGATCACGCACCCGCACATCCCCACCACACCTGTACTCCTCCCACAACGAGAGGACGTCGGCCTCCGAGGTCCTGCTCACGCGCTTGCCGATTGTCTCCATGCTCCAGCTTCTCGGTTCGAGGGAATGCGGCGGTCTGCGGCTCGCGGCCGTCCGTTTTCTCGCTCGCGTCCGAGCGCGGATCTGCAGCGGTCCGACCGCTCTTGATTCGTGCTCCCGCGCGCATTCCCTGCCGTCGGCGCCGCGCTCGTCTCGTGGTGGCGGGCGGCCGGGACTCGCCGTGCGCGCCGCTGCCACCTCGCAGCTCGCGCGCGCCGCGCTCACGGATCGCACGCCGCGGTCGATGACCGGGGCAGACGCGCCGCGACGCCGGCCGCAAGACCGTCGTCAAGCCGAGGAAATTCGCGACAAGGCCTCAAGTCTGCCTGGAGGGCGTCGATCACCATGAACGTAACCAAGCGCGAGGCGGCCCACGGATTGGACCGCGTTGCACGTTTTCAGGGAGAAAACGCCATATGAACTCGCCGAGCCTGTCTGCCCAGGGTCCGCTGGACCCGTCCAGCCCCATCACCACCGTCGACCTCGACGCCCCCGACCGCGGCGCATGCGCGCTCGCGCGCGACGCCGTCGGCGCGCCGCGCATAGAAGCCTCGCGCGGCGGCCCGCCGCCCGAGGTGGCGCTCGAGATCGCGGCCGCCTGCGCGATCGCCGAGCAGCTGAGCGCATGCGGCTATGAGATGCGCTTCTTCCCCGCCGAGCCGGGGGAGCGCGCCCGCATCGAGATCCACGACCGCGACGGCAACTCGCTGTGCACGCTGTCGGCCGCAGAGGCCGTGCAGATGGCGGCCGAGCCGGCGCGCGCATAGGGGCCTGGGCGCCGCATGTCGAGCTCACCGCTGTCCGTCGGCTCGACCTCGGGCGCCCCGATCACGGTCCAGGGGCTCGCCTCCGGCCTGGAAACCAGCGCCATCATCAACGCGCTGATGCAGGCCGAGCGCGAGCCGGTCACGCACCTGAGCGCACAGCAGGCGAAGGTCAAGGCCGCCGAGAGCGAGCTGCAGAGCGTGCAAAGCGCGCTGCAGACGCTCGCGCAGGAGAGCTCCGAACTGGCCCTCTCGGGGGCCTTCGAAAGCAAGCAGCAGGTGAGCTCCAACGAACCCGCGCGCGTCAGCGCCACCGCCAGCGACGGCGCCGCGGTCGGCGGCTACGAAGTGCAGGTCACGCAGCTGGCCAACTCCGCCCAGCGCACGTTCGCCTTCACCAGCCCCGGCAAAGCGAGCACGATCTCGATCGACGGCCAGGAATTCAACCTGTCCGCCGGCGAGACCGCCAAGCAGCTGGCCAGCGCCGTCAACGGCTCGAGCAGCGCCACCGTCTACGCGGTGGTGCTCGAAGACGGCGACCTGGTCCTCTCCGACCGCGCCACCGGCAAGAGCTCCGAATTCATCCAGGTCAGTGGCGAAGCGCTCACGGAAGTCGCCGGCACCGCCAGGGAAGGACGCGATGCGATCTTCAAGATCGACGGCGTGGAAGGCAGCTCGAGCTCCAACACCGTCACCGACGCGATCCCCGGCGTCACGCTCACGCTCGGCGGTCTCACCTCGAACGGGCCCGTCACGATCGACGTGCAGCCGCCGGGGCTCGAAGTGAGCGGCGTGGAAGCCAAGCTGCAGGCCTTCATCCAGCTGTACAACTCCACCGTCGAAACGATCCAGACGCAGCTCGCCACGAGGCCGCCCGCCAATCCTTCGAGCAGCGAATACGGGGTCGGCACGCTGTTCGCCGACCCCGAACTCACCAACCTGCTCGACGACATGCGCGCCAGCATGTACGAACCGCTCAAAGGCCTCGAAGCGGAAATGTCGAGCCCGTTCGACATCGGCGTCAGCACCGGCGCCCCCAGCGGCGGTGGCGCCTCGCAGTCCTCGCTGGAAGGCCTCCTCACGCTCGAACCTGCCAAGCTCGCCGAAGCGATCCAGGCCAACCCCTCGGGTGTGCAGAAGATGCTCGCGCAGTTCTCACAGGGTCTGCAGCTGACGATCGAAGACGTCTCCGCCGCCGGCGGCACGATGGAAGCGCGCATCAACGGCGACGCCAGCCAGGTCACGCAGCTGCAGAGCCAGATCAGCTCGCTCGACGAAATCCTGCTGGTGCGCGAAAAAGCGCTGCAGGAGACGTATGCCCAGCTCGAAGGGGTGCTCGCCCAGAACACCAACCAGGACAACTACCTGATCGAGCAGGCCGAAGCGCTCAGCAAAGCCAAAGGCTAGTGAACCGCGCCCTTCAAGCATTCGCGCACGCTGACGATCAAGGGGTCAGATGAGCAACCTCGCCCCGCCGCCGCACGTCGCCTACCGCCGCGCCTCGGTGCTCGCAGCCACGCCCGGCGAGCTGGTGGTGATGCTCTACGACGGCGCCATGCGCTTCCTGCACCGCGGCGCCGTCGCGATGGCCGACGGGCAGGTGGAGAGCGCGCACAAGGCGCTGCGCCGCGGCGAACGCATCATCCGCCACCTCGACGCCACGCTCGACTTCGACCAGGGCGAGCTGCCACAGCGCCTGCACGCCATCTACGCCTTCTGCCTCACCCATCTCGGCGCCGCCCGCCTCACGCAGGACGTCGGCAAGATCGAGGAGGTCGGCGAGCTGCTCGGCGAGCTGCGCGACGCCTGGAGCCAGGTCGCCGCGGAGGCCGAGCAGGGATGAGCGCGAGCCGGCCCTCCGTGCGCGCGGGCCAGCGCCCCTCGAGGGAGGTCTCGCCGACGAGCCAGTCGTCCGCCGGCGAGGCCTCGCTCGCGAGCCGGGCCTCCGCCGGCGAGGCCTCGCTCGAGCCCTACGCCGCGCTCGGCCGGCATGCCGAGCTGGAACTGGAGCTCGCCGGGCGCGGCGAGATCGCACCGCTGGCCGAGCTCGGCGAGCGCTGGCGCGAGCTCACCGCCGCGCTGCCCGCGCACCCGCCGCCGGATGCCGCGCCGCTGATCGAGCGCGCCCGCCTCATCAACGTGCGCGCACGCGTCGAGCTGGTCAGGCTGCGCGAGCTGCTGCTCGGCGAACTGGCCACCACGCGTCAGGCGCGCCGCACCGCGCGCGGCTACTCCGGCCAGCTCGCGCCGCGCCCGCGCGTCGACCGCAGCGCCTAGCTGCGCTCAGGTGACCGCGAAGCGGCTCGCGCTCGTCACCGTGCCGCTCGGCGCCGCCGTGTTGGTCACCGTGATGAAGCCCTTGCCGGCGCCCGCCGGCACCGTCGCCTTCAGCCGCTTCGAGGACACGTAGGTCACGCTGCTCGCCGCCACGCCGTTGAAGCTCACCTGCGCGCTGCTGGTGAAGCCCACGCCGCTGATCGAGATCTGTTTGCCCGGCGCGCCGGTTTCCGGGCTGAAGGAGCCGATCGACAGCGTCGGCACGAACGACTTCGTGCTCGTCACGGTTCTCGTCGAGGTGGTCACCGCGATCGTGCCCGGGCTCGCGCCGTTTGGCACCGTAGCTTCGATCGCGCTCGGCGAGCGCAGCGTGAAGCTCGCCGAGCGCCCGTCGAAGGTCACCTTCTTCGCGCCCACGAAGGCCGAGCCGGCGATCGTCACGGTCGAGCCGGTGATGCCCGAGGCCGGCGTGAAGGCGGAGATCGAGGGGGTGTCGGTGAGCACCGTCGCGCTCGCCGCCGACAGCGCGCCCGCGCTCGTGCCGCTTGCGTTGGTCGCGCTCTCCTGCACGCGGATCGTGTGCCCCACCGCGCTCGCCGGCGGCGTGTAGGTGGCGCCCTGCGCGCCCGCGATCGCCGTGCAGCTCGCGCCCGAGGCGTTGCACAGCGCCCACTGCTCGCCGTAGGAGCTCGCTTCGCCCGACCATTCGCCGTGCGTCACGCTCAGCGGCTGGCCCTGCTCGGCGTAGCCGCTCACCGCAGGCGCCGACACGTTGGCGGGGCTGCCCGCCATCGTGAACGCCTCCAGGCCCAGCGGGCTGCCCAGCCCCGTCGGGCCGTCGTAGCCGCTCGCCGCTTTGCAGATCGTCGTCGCGCACGCGCCGTTGTGCCCCGAGGTCACGTCGCTCAGCGCCTGCGCGTCGCCCGCGTTGGAGTACAGCGTCTGCGCCGGGAACTGCACGCCCCGCGCGCCGCCCGCCAGGCCGAACTCCGCCGCCACGATCGGCGAGGACTCCGAGGTGCCGCCCAGGATCACCCAGCCGGTGGGGTCGCCGTTGCCCGCCGGCGTGCTGTCGTACACGTCCACGCCGGTGTACGGGTCCGCGTCCGCCGACACGTCCGCGCTCGCGCGCTCGCCGCCGCAGCCCGCCGCCGCGTAGCTGCTCAGCGAGCTCTGCCACGAGGGCGCCGAGAACACCCCGCTGCACGCGCTGCCCGCGTCTTCCCACGCCGTGCTCGCCCATTCGCCGCCCGCTTCGCTCAGCGCCGTGCCGCCCACCGCCACCACGTCCGGGGAGTCCGCCGGGAAGTTCGGCGCGCCCGGTTCCCAGCAGGCGCGGTCCAGATAGCCGCAGTCCCCGGTCGACACCGTGATCGCCACGCCGGGGTGGTCGTAGGCCGCGTCGTAGCTCGCGTCCGCGCCTTCCTCCGCGCCGCCGTAGGAGTTGCTCACCTCGGTCGCGCCCGCTTTCACCGCCGTGTCCACCGCCGCGCCCAGCGCCGCATACGACGAGCTCGACGCCTCCACCAGCAGCAGCTTGCAGTTCTCGCACACCGCGTGCGCCATCTCCACGTCCAGCGAGATCTCCGTCGCCCATTCGCCTTGCGTGCCAGGCAGCGGGCTCGTGCGCCCCTGCTGGTTGAGCTTGCGAAAGCAGCCGTTCGCAGCCGTGCACGCCGGCAGGCCGAACTGCTTGTCGTACACGCCCAGGTCCGCTTCCGCCGTGGGGTCGTTGTACGCGTCCACGATCGCCAGCGTCTGCGTGCCCGCCGACAGCGTTTCGCTCGGCAGCGAGTAGGCCGCGTGCAGGTTCGCCGGCGTCAGCCCGCCCAGCGGCGACTTGTTCGCCACCGCCGGCGTCACGCCCGCCGCCGCTTCGTCTTCCTGGCGCACCGCGTTCGCGCGCAGCTGCGAGCCCGTCAGCGAGCGCGACAGCAGGCGGATGCCCAGGCAGCTCGCCGTCTGCCGCTCGCGCGTTTCGCACAGCCGCTGCGTGCGATACGCCGACGCCGTCGGGTGCGCGCCCGCCGCCGCCGGCGCCGCGCCGGCCGCCAGCGCCAGAGCGCCCAGAAGCGTCAGCGTCGCGCGCCGCGCCCGCAACGCCCGCGTCGGCGCGCCCAGCAGCGTCAGCGTTGCGCGCCGCGCGCCGGCCCGAGCTCCCAAGTTGCAATCCGCAGCGGCCATCGTTCCCCCGATCGCGACACTCATAGATAAACGTCCCCCGCTGCGTCGACCCTCGCGCTCGCGCCCGTGAGCGCCGCCGTGCGCGCTTGGACGCGTGGGCGAGCGCTGCGCGGGCGTATTGCAAGCCCGCTTGCGCCTAAAGCTCCGCCGCCATCGGCCGATCAAGTGGGCGGCCCCTCGATGGCCATAGTCGAGCCGGCGCTGGGCGCCGTCATCGACGAACTCCATAGTCGAGCCGGCGCTGGGCGCCGTCATCGACGAACTCCATAGTCGAGCCGGCGCTGGGCGCCGTCATCGACGAACCACATAGTCGAGCCGGCGCAAGCGCTGTCGTCGACGAACGCGACTCAAGCAGTGAGCGACCTCAGGGAGAGCGTCGTCTTTCAGCCCAGGGAGGGCGGAAAGGACACTCGTACATTGGCTCTCGTGGACTCCACCCAGCAGCTGCTGGAGGCCGCCATGCGCGGCTCCTGGCAGCGACAGACCGCGCTCACCAACAACATCGCCAACGCCGACACCCCCGGCTACGCGCCCCAGGAAGTCAACTTCGAGTCAGCCCTGCAGAGCGCGCTCGGCGGCGGGCTGTCCCCCGCCGAAGTGCAGTTCACCACCGAAACCAAGCCGGCCGAAGACGGCCCCAACGGCACCTCCGTCAGCGTCGATCAGGAATCCGCCAAGCTCGCCGAAAACGGGCTCGACTACCAGGCGCTCACCGAGGTGCTCGGCGCGCGCAACAGCATCCTGCGCTCCGCCATGGGCGCCGGCGGGGGCGCCGCCTGATGGGCCTGTTCGACGCCATCGGCATCGCCGGCAGCGGCCTCGCCGCGCAGCGCATCCGCATGGACGTAACCGCCGAGAACCTCGCCAACGCCGACACCACCAAGGCCGCGGGCGGCAAGCCCTACCAGCGCCAGGAGGTCGAGCTCGCGCAGGTCGGGTCGAGCGACTTCGGCGGCGCGCTCAGCGGCGCGCTCGCGCAGGCCGGCACGCCCGCCGCGCTCGCGCAAGGCAGCTCCGGCTCTGCGCCCGGCGGCGTGCAGGTCACCGGCATCGTCTCCGACAACACGCCCGACCAGCTCGTCTACGACCCCGGCAGCCCCGAAGCCAACGCCCAGGGCTACGTCAAGCTGCCCAACATCTCCACCGTCACCGAAATGACCGACCTGATCTCCGAGTCGCAGTCCTACCAGTCCGACGTCACCGCCATGCAGACCTCCAAGGATATGTTCACCGCCACCCTCGGCCTGCTCAAGTGAGCAGCGCATGATCCCCCCGATCGGCTCCATCGGCGGCGGGCTGTCGCTCGCCGCGCTCGAAGGCGTGGGCCAGGGCGGCCAGGCCGCCGGCGCAGGCGGCGCCGGCGCCGCCGCCGGCACGGGTCGGGGCGGCTCCGGCTTCGGCGGCGCGCTCACCGAAGCCATCGACTCGCTCGAGCAGAGCCAGGACAGCGCTTCGAGCGCCTCGGAGGCGCTCGCCACCGGCACCGTCGCCGACCCCGAGAGCGCCGTCGTCACCGTGCAGGACGCGCAGCTCGCCATGGAACTCGCCGCGCAGATCCGCACCAAGGCCACCGAAGCCGTCCAGAGCGTCTTCAACACGCAGGTCTGAGCCATGCCCGTAGCCCAGCTCGCCTCCAGGCTCACCCCGCGCGGATGGCTCATCGCCGGCGCCGGCGCCATCGGCGCCATCCTGTTCCTGTACCTCTTCGTCCACACCGTCTCCTCGCCCAGCTACTCCACGCTCGTCAGTGGCGTGCAGCCTTCGCAGACCGGCAAGATGACCAGCGCGCTCAGCGCGCAGGGCATCAACTACCAGCTGCAGAACAACGGCACCGCCATCGCCGTGCAGTCCAACCAGAGCGCCAGGGCGCGCGTCGCGCTGGCCAGCGCCAACCTGCTCGGCAACACCCAGCCCGGCTTCGAACTCTTCGAAAAAGGCAAACTCGGCGAAAGCAACTTCCAGCAGCAGGTCACCTACCAGCGCGCGCTGCAGGGGCAGCTCGAGGAAACCATCGACAGCGTGCAGGGCGTCTCCGGCGCGCAGGTCGAGCTCGTGCTGCCCAACGCGCAGAACCAGATCTTCGGCGAAAGCCAGAACACCTCCTCGGCCGCCGTGCTGCTGTCCGGCACCTCCGCGCTGGACCCCAACTCCGTGCGCGGCATCGCCCAGCTGGTCTCCTCCAGCGTGCCCGGGCTGCAGCTCGACAAGGTCACCATCACCGACGCCTCCGGCCAGCTGCTGTGGCCCAACGGCAGCGGCGGCGCCGGCGCCGGCTCGAACCTGCAGGAAGCCGAGCAGCGCTACGACCAGAGCATGGAGGCCAGCCTCGACGCCATGCTCGCGCAGACGCTCGGGCCCGGCAAGGCGCAGGTGCTCGTCTACGCCAACATGAACGTCGACCAGACCACCAAGGAAGCGCTCGAATACGGCAAGGCCGGCACGCCGCTGCAGCAGACCAAGTCCAAGGAAACGCTCACCGGCAACGGCAGCGGCGCAGGCGGCGTCACCGGCACCGCCAACACCGCCGCCGCCGCCGCCGGCAGCGGCGGCAAGTCCAACTACAAGCACGAAACCACCAGCTCCACGCTCGGCGTCTCCAAGACCGTCACGCACTCCACCATCGCCCCCGGCACCGTCGAAAGCCAGCACGTCTCCGTGCTGCTCGACAAATCCGTGCCCGCCTCCGCGCTGCCCGCCATCCGCGAAGCCATCACCAACGCCGCCGGCATCCAGGCCAAGCGCGGCGACACCATCTCGATCGGGCAGGTCGCCTTCGCCAAGCAGCCCTCCGCCGCCTCCTCCAGCAGCCCGCTCGGCATGGCCAAGTACGCGCTGCTCGGCCTCGGCGCCGTCATCTTCCTGTTCTTCACCACGCGCTCGCTGCGCAAGCGCGAACGCACCGCCATCGAGGAGCCCGTGTGGCTGCGCGAGCTCGACGCGCCGATGCGCCTGTCCGAGCTCGAACGCGAAACCGCCGCGAGGCCCACCGCCGTGATGGCCGCCGCGCCCGCTCCCAACGGCGCCGGCGCAGGCGGCGCGCAGGGCGCCGGCGCGCAGGGCGGCAGCGCCCAGCGCGAGCGCGACAGCAACGCGCGCCGGCGCGTCGAGCAGCTCGCCGAGAACGACCCCGACCGCGTCGCGCAGCAGCTGCGCACCTGGATGCAGGAGGGCTAGCCCGTGGCCGAGGAGCCCCAGCAGGCGCCCGAGGCCCTCCCCGCGCTGCCCGCGCCCGCCGGCGGTGACCAGCTGCCCGCCGCCTCCAGCGCCGCGCCCGCCCTGCCGGGCTCGCGCAAGGCCGCCGTCGTGCTCGCCGCGCTCGGCCCCACGCGCGCCGCCAGGGTGATGAAGCAGCTCGGCCCCGAGGAGATTGAGGGGCTGTCGCTGGAGATGGCCAAGCTCGACCCCGTCGGCGCCGAAATCACCGAATCGATCTTCCGCGAACTCGCCGTCCAGGCCAACGAACAGTCCGGCACCGCCGGCGGCATCGCCTTCGTGCGCGAGGTCATCGTCACGGCGCTCGGGCCCGAGCGCGCCGTCGAGATCCTCGGGCGCCTGTCATCGCGCACCGAGTCGCGCCCCTTCGAGTTCCTCGGGCGCACGCCGCCCGAGCGCGCCGCCTCGCTGCTGCGCGGCGAGGCGCCGCAGACGATCGCGCTGGTGCTCGCCAACCTGCCCACCAACCTCTCCGCCGGCGTGCTCGCGCGCCTGCCCGAGGCTCAGCAGCCCGACATCGCCCGGCGGATCGCGCGCATGGGCGAGACCAGCGCGCAGGTCATCCGCCAGGTCGAGGAGGTCGTGCGCGCCAAACTGTCCGTCGCCGGCGAGCAGGAGTTCTCCGCCTCCGGCGGTCCCAAGGCGCTCGCCGAGATTCTCAACAACGCCGACCGCTCCACCGAGCGCAGCGTGCTCGAGGGGCTCGCCTCCACCGACCAGGACCTCGCCGAGGAGGTCCGCAGCATGCTGTTCGTGTTCGAGGACATCGTCAAGCTCGAAGAGCGCGCCATCCAGCAGGTGCTGCGCGAGGCCGACCAGAAGGACCTCGTGCTCGCGCTGCGCGGCGCGCCCGAGAACGTCAAGGAGGTCGTGCTCAAGAATATGTCCGAGCGCGGCGCCGAGATGCTGCGCGAAGAGATGGAGATCCAGCCGCCGCAGCGCAAGCGCGACATCGACGCCGCCCAGAGCCGCATCGTCGCCGTCGTGCGCCGGCTCGAGGAGGCCGGCGTGATCGTCATCGCCGGCGGCAACGAGGAGGAGAGCGAAGCCGTTGTCTGACGCGCCCGTCAGCTACGCCTTCGAGCAGCTCGAGCCCACCGCGCCGCCGCCCCGCGACGCGCCCGCGCGCGTCATCGCAAAGGCCATGGCCGAGGCCGACGCCATCCGCGAGCGCGCTCGCAGCGAGGGCTTCGAGCAGGGGCTCGCCGCCGGCCGCAACGCCGGCGCCGGCGAGGCCGCGCGCGCCGCGCAGGCGCTGCGCGAAGCCGCCGAGGGCGTGCACGCGCTCGGCCGGGAGCGCGCGCTCGCGGTCGAGCGAGACGCCGTCGAGCTCGCGCTCTCGCTCGCCGCCAAGGTGCTCGGCGGCGCCCTGCAGGCGCGCCCCGAGCTGGTCGTCGAGGCCGTCCAGGGCGCGCTGCGGCGGATCGTCGACCGCCGCCGCGTCACCGTGCTCGTCAGCCCCGCCGACCTCGCGCCCGTCGAGGCCGCCATCGGCGCGCTCACCGCGCAGGGCAGCGGCGTCGAGCTGTGCGACCTGCAGGCCGACCAGCGGCTCCAGCGCGGCAGCGCCGTCGTGCGCACCGTCGAGGGCGAGGTTGACGCCGGCGTCGCCACCCAGCTCGAGCGCGCACGCGAGGTCGTCGCCGCCTCGCTCGCGCCCGGCGAGAGCGCCCCGCTCGAAGCCGGCGAGGCGTCGTCGTGAGCCACGCAGCCGCCGCGCCCGCCGGCGCCGGCGCCGGCGAGGCGCAGGGCGCCACCGGCGGGCCCGGCGCAGCCGTCGGCGAGCCCGGGCTGCTGGCGGACGCCGCGCAGGCGCTCCGCGACGCCGACCTCGCGCGCCGGCACGGCTTCGTCAGCAACCTCATAGGGCTGATAATCGAGGTCACCGGCCTGCAGGCCGAGGTCGGCGAGGTCTGCCTGGTGGGCGCCGCTCGCCCCGGCGCCGGCGCGCGCGGCGGCGCCGGCGAGGGCGTGCGCGCGGTGCCCTCGGAGGTCGTCGGCTTCCGCGACGGCCGCACGCTGCTGATGCCGCTAGGAGAGCTGCACGGGATCGGGCCCGGCACGCGCGTGCTCGCCACCGGCGCGTCCTTCCGCGTCGCCGTCGGCGAGAGCCTGCTGGGGCGGGTAGTCGACGGCCTCGGCAATCCCGAGGACGGCCGGCCCCTGGGCGCCGCGCCCATGCGCCCCACGATCGCGCCGCCCCCCGGCGCGCTGTCGCGGCCGCGCATCAGCGAGCGCGTCGCGCTCGGCGTGCGCGCGCTCGACGGGCTCGTGCCCTGCGGGCTCGGCCAGCGTCTCGGCATCTTCGCCGGCTCCGGCGTCGGCAAGTCCTCGCTGCTCGGCATGATCGCGCGCTCCACCAGCGCCTCCATCAACGTCATCGCGCTCGTCGGCGAGCGCGGGCGCGAGGTGCGCGAGTTCGTCGAGCGCGACCTCGGCGACGCGCTCGAGCGCTCCGTAGTCGTCGTCGCCACCTCCGACCAGCCCGCGCTGGTGCGCATCAAGGCCGCCTTCACCGCCACCACCATCGCCGAGTACTTCCGCGACCAGGGTCACGACGTGATGCTGATGATGGACTCCGTCACGCGCTTCGCCATGGCCCAGCGCGAGGTCGGCCTCGCGATCGGCGAGCCGCCCGCCACGCGCGGCTACACGCCCAGCGTGTTCGCGCTGCTGCCGCGCCTGCTGGAGCGCGCCGGCACCAGCGAGCACGGCTCCATCACCGCGCTCTACACCGTGCTGGTCGACGGCGACGACATGAACGAGCCGATCGCCGACGCCGTGCGCGCCATCCTCGACGGGCACGTCGTGCTCACGCGCTCGCTCGCCCAGGCCGGCCACTACCCCGCCGTCGACGTGCTCTCCAGCGTCTCGCGCCTGATCGGCGAGATCGTCTCGCCCGAGCTCGAGCAGGCCGGCCAGCAGCTGCGCGCCGCGCTGTCGGTGCTGCGCGAGAAGGAAGACCTGGTCGCGATCGGCGCCTACCACGCCGGCAGCGACCCCGCGCTGGACGCCGCGCTCGCGCACCGCGCGCGCATCGAGCGCTTCCTGCGCCAGCCCGTGCACGAGCGCAGCGACCCGCTCGCCACCGACGCGCGGCTGATCGAGCTCGGCCGCTCGCTCGCCCACGCGCTCGCCCGCGACGACGAGGAGATCGCCGACGTCGAGGAGCTCGCCGCCGACGGTGTCGAGGCCGCCGGCGCCCAGGACGCCCCGCCCGCGATCCCCGCGCTCGGGCTGAGCATCTGAGCGCAGGCCTCAAGAAGCGCGCCGATCGTCCGATTACGGGGCCGTGAGCCCCTCGTTTCGGTTCCGGCTGGAGCGCGTGCGCGCCGTGCGCGAGCGCAAGGAGAAACTGGCCCAGCGCGAGCTCGCCGACGCGCTCTCGCGCCGCTCCACCAGCGTCGCCGAGCTGCGCAGCGCCGACGCCGAGGTCGAGCACGCGCGCGCCGAGCAGCGCACCGCGGTGGCCGAGGCCGGCGCCGTCAGCGCCACCGAGCTGATGGCCCACCAGGCGTTCCTCGAGCGCACCGAGATGCAGCGCCGCGAGCGCGCCGACGAGCTGGCCCGCCACGACGACGAAGTGGCCGAGCGCGACGCCGAGCTGGCCGTCGCCGCCGGCGAGCACGAGATGCTCAACCGCCTGCGCGAGCGCCGCAGGCGCGAGCACGACCGCGAGGTCGCGCGGCGCGAGCTCAACGTGCTCGACGAAATCACCGCCTCGCGCTTCCGCGGGAGCAGCGCGTGAGCACGCAGGCGCTGGCGGGTGTGCCGGCCGGCGAGCTCGCGCTCGCGCAGCGCGTGCAGCAGCTGCAGGCGCTGATCGAATCAGCCCAGCAGGTCGCCGGCGGCGGCAGCGTCGCCGGCGACCCCACCGCCACCACGACCGCCGGCTCCTCGCCGGAATCGGACTTCGCCTCCGCGCTGCAGGCCGCCACCGCCGCCGACGCCGACAGCGCCGCCGGCACGTCCGCCCCCGCCGGCCTCTCATACGGCGGCTACCAGCCCACCGGCTACCAGCCCCTCTCCTACGCAGCTTCCGCCTACGCCACCTCCGGCGTGGCCGGGCAGGCGCTCGCAGGTGCGCCCGCCGGCGGCGAAGCCGGCGAAGGCGGCCAGTACGAAGCGCTGATCGAGCAGGCCGCCACGCGCAACGGGATCGAACCGGCGCTGCTGCACGGGCTGATCGAGCAGGAGTCCGGCTTCGACGCCGGCGCCGTCAGCAGCGCCGGCGCCTCCGGGCTCACGCAGCTGATGCCCTCCACCGCCTCCTCGCTGGGCGTCGCCGAACCGCTCGACCCGGTCGAATCGATCGAAGGCGGCGCGCGCCTGCTGGGCGAGCTGATGCGCCAGTTCGCCGGCAACGCCGGCGACGCGCTGGCCGCCTACAACGCCGGTCCCGGCGCCGTGCAGGAGTACGGGGGGGTTCCGCCGTATTCAGAAACCCAGAGCTACGTCAGCAAAGTGCTGGGCTACGCCGAAAGCTACCGACACACCCACCCCGACACCACCGGAGCGCTCACATGAACACCGCAATGGCGATCGCGCCAGCCCCATCGAGCTCGCCCCCCCTCTCCGGGGCGCCGCCGGGGGAGGGCGCTCCACCGGGCGCGCCGAGCTTCCACAGCGCGCTCGCCGAACACTGGGCCCGGACCGCACAGACGGAAGGCCAACAGCAAAGGAGCAACGCGGACGGCGTGCTGAGCGTCCGCCGCGAGCAGGAACGCTGGCGCGAAAGCCACCGCCAAGGCGTGCCGCAGGGCCAACGGGGCGACGCCAACGCCGCCGCCGCGTCCGCGGGCGCCGAGGCGTTCGCCAGCCCCGCCGCGGCCGCCGCGGCCGCCGCGCCCGGTGACGGCGCCGCGGGCGAAGCCGCCGCGCACGCCGTGAGCGCCGGCGCAGCGGGCGTGGACGGAGTCATCGCGTCTGGCGCCGCGCCCGCGGCCGCCCAGCCCGGCGCGAGCGGCGCCGGCGCCCGGTCGCCCGTCGCCGAAGACCAGGCCGCAGCCGCAGAAGCCGAAGCGCAGGGCGCCGCCGCGGCAGACGCGCAGGGGGCCGGGGAATCAACCACGCAGGGCACCGGGGAGCCCGGCGCGCAGGGCGCCGTCGAAGCCCAAGCACAGGTCGCCGAGGAGGCCGAAGCGCCCGCGCCGGCTGTCGCGGCGAACGCCGGCCGGCCCCAGCCGCCCACGCCCGCGACCGCCGCCGCAACCGCCGCCGGCTCTAGGGCGGGCCGCGGCCAAGGCGCCGCGAGCGCCGCAGACGGCGCCGAGGCCCCGAAGGCCGCCGTGTCCGCCGCTGCCGGCGGCGCAGCGGCCGCAGGCGAACCCGCAGGCGCAGCCGGCGCTGGCGAGGCGCCAGCAGGCGACGCCGGTCAGTCGCCGCAGGCCGCGCAGCAGCTCGCGGAGGCGGCGGGCGCGGCCGCAACGGCTGTCCCCTCGCAGTCGGCCGCGGCCGCCTCCGCGTCCGGCTCGCCCGCAGCGGGCGCGGGCGCAGCGGGCGCGTCCACGGTTGCCGCCACGGCGGCAGGCGCAGCGGAGGGCACGCCGGCGGGCACAGGCGACGGGCAGGCGCGCGCGCACGCGGCGGCCGCGCACGCCGCCGCGGCCACGCGCGCATCCGGCGCGGGCGCGCCGGGCGGCGCGGGCGCCCAGCGCGCGTCCGCGCCCCAGGACGGCGAAGCGGGCACGCAGCCGCTCGCCGGCGCGGGCTCCGCGTCGACGGCGGGCGCCTCGGCGGCTGTCGCCTCGGCGGGCGGGCCCACGTCGGCGGCCGGGGTGGGCATGCACGAGCTGATCGAGTCGATCCGCGCCACGATCGAGATCGCCGCGCGCCAGGGCGTGGCGCAGGCGCGGATCGCGCTGCAGCCCGAAGAGCTCGGTCACATCGCCATCCGTCTCACGCAGACAGGCGAAGGGCTGCTCGCACGCGTCAACGCGCAGACCGCAGCGGCCGCGCAGGCGCTCGCCGGCGCACGCTCCGAGCTGCACCAGTCGCTCAGCTCGCTCGGCGTGTCGCTGCTGCGTCTCGAGATCGGCTCCTTCGCCGGCTCCGAGGCGGGCGCGCAGCAGGGCGATGCGGGCGGCGGCGAAGGAGCCGCCGCCGGCTCCGCCGGCGCGCGCGCCTCCGCCGGCGCCAACGGCGAGCAAGGGGAAGACGACGAGCAGATCGCCACACAGGGCGCGCCGAGCGCCGCCACGGCGCCGATCGCCGGCGGCGAGCTCGTCGACGTGCTCGCGTGAACCACTGAAAGGAGCATGCGCATGAACGCCACCGCACTCACAGCCACGCAGCAGAGCCAGACCGCGCCGACGGGCAGCTCCGGCGCGCCCGCGTCGTCGTCGCAGGCGGAAAACCCCGGCGGCATGCTCGGCCAGAACGACTTCCTGAAACTGATGGTCGCGCAGCTGCAGGCGCAGAACCCGCTCGAACCGGGCAACTCCAACGAATACATCAACGAGCTCGCGCAGTTCACCGACGTGGAGCAGATCACCAACCTGGCCAACGCCAACGAGCTCGAGAGCGCGGTGCAGATGATCGGCCGCGAGGTCACCTACGAGAACGCCAAGGGCGAAATCGCCACCGGCGCCGTGCAGAGCGTGCAGTCCGACGCAAGCGGCACCACCGTCACCGTGGAAGGCGAAGCCGGCGTGAAGCTGGCCAGCATCACCAACATCGAATGACCCCCATCACCAACCCAGCCCTGGTCCCGCCCGGGGGCCTCGCCGGCCCCGCCCCCGCCGCCGCGCCGGCGCCGCCCGGCGCAGGCCGCCGCGACGGCGGCCGCGCGGCCAATGCCGCCGCCGGCCCGTCCTTCGCCGATCAGCTCGCGCGCGCCGCCGGCGCCTCGCGCCTGCAGTTCTCCAAGCACGCGCTCGCGCGCGTGCAGCGCCGCGGCATCGAGCTCGACGCCGGCACCATCGGCAGGCTTTCCGAGGGGGTGGACCGCGCCGCCGGCAAGGGCTCGCGCGACTCCCTCGTGCTCGTGGACGGCACCGCCTTCGTGGTGTCCGTCGACAACCGCACGGTCATCACAGCCGTCGGCTCCGAACACATGAAGCACAACGTGTTCACCAACATCGACAGCGCCGTGATCGCATGAGCGGGGCGGCGCACAGGGAGCGCCGTCGCCGCATCGGCGGCACGGCGCGCCTACAGCGCCGTGATCGCATCGGGCGAGCGGCAACACACGACCCCGGCCGGACCTCATCGAGGAGGCCGCGAAAGGAAGGGCAGCCACGATGATGGCAGGAATGTACGCCGCGATCAGCGGCCTCGACGCGAACCAGGCGATGCTCAACGAGACCGCCAACGACCTCGCCAACGTCAACACGGTGGGCTACAAGTCGGCCAGCGTCACGTTCGCCGACTCGCTCACGCAGGTGATGCACGGGGCCGCGAGCCCGACCAGCAGCAACGGCGGCTCCAACCCGCTGCAGATCGGCCTCGGCGTGGAGCTGCAGGCGACGATCAACGAAATGACCGAGGGCTCCTTCCAGACCACCAACAACCCGCTCGACGTGGCGATCGAGGGACCCGGCTTCCTGCGCGTGGGCCCAGGCGCTCCCAAAGAAGCCGAACTGACGGCCGAAATCCCCAACAACGTCAACTACACGCGCGCCGGCGACCTCACCACCGACGCCGCCGGCTACCTCACCACGCAGTCCGGCGAATACGTGATCGGGCGCAACGCCGAAGTGGCCAGCGAATCGGAAACCGGCGACACCTACAAAGCCGGCACCGAAGACACCTACATCCTGATCCCGCCCGGCTCGAGCAACATCGCGATCGGCGAGGACGGCTCGGTCAGCTACACCGACGAGAACCCCGAATCCGAAGAATACCTGCACCGCGTCACCGCCGGCTTCCTGTCGCTGGCCACGTTCGCCAACGAAGACGGCCTGGAACGCCTCGGCGGCTCGCTGTGGGCGCAGACCTCCAACTCCGGCGCGCCGCTGGTGGGCACTCCCGACACCCCCGGCTTCGGCGCCACCATCGGCGGCGAGCTCGAGATGTCCAACGTGGACCTCGCCGGCGAGATGACCAACATGATCACCGCCGAGCGCGGCTACCAGGCCAACTCGCGCACGATCACCGTGGCCGACGAAATGCTCAACACGCTGGTCTCGATGGTCCAGTAGCGCAGGCTTCGCCGCAGAGGAAGATCTTCGAGGAAAGGACGAGCATCAGCGACCACTCCGAGGAGCCCGGGGCGGGACGGCCACAGCTGGTCGTCCCGCCCTGCGGCTAAAGTGGCAGGCGAGGGGGAAGGGTTCAGATGATCACGCTAAATCGGCTCGGCCACACCAACGAGCCATTCCAGCTCAATCCCGACATGATCGTCACGGTGGAGTCCACGCCGGACACCGTGATCGGTCTCGCCACCGGCGCCAAGGTGGTGGTGGCGGAGACACCCGAGGAGGTTGCTGCGGCAGTGCGCTCCTACCGCGCCGACGTGCTGGCCGAGGCCTTCCGCCGCCGTGGCGCGCCGCAGCGCTCCTCCTCCTCGCCGCACCGCGAGCCGCCGCGGCTGACCGCGGTCGAAGACGAGCCCGGCTGAGGGCCCGCCCGCCCCGCCCGCGGACGCGCCGGTGGGAGCTGCGCCGATGGGCCGGCGGCAGCCGGCGCGGGGGCCGCCCGCCGGTTCGTGCACGCCCCCCGCACAGCATTGAAGGATTTCGTGCGGCAGCCGATGTAGGGAGGGTGAAGGCTTCGACGGCCATTGGAATCGGGCTGGCCTTTGGCTCGCTGCTGCTGAGCGCGATGATGGACGGCACGAGCCCTGCCTCGTTCATCGACATCCCCGCGCTGATGATCATCCTCGGCGGCACCGGCGGGGTCACGATGGCCAGCGTCGGCATGGGCGGCATGAAGCGCATACCCGGCCTGTACAAGCTCGTGTTCTCCGCCGAACCGCCCGACCTGCGCGCCCGCCTCGACCAGCTCGTCGCGCTCGCCGACAAGGCCCGCCGCGAGGGCCTGCTGGCGCTGGACGCGAGCCTGTCCGAGATCGACGACCCGTTCACGCGCAACGCGCTGCAGCTGGTGGTCGACGGCACCGACCCCGAGATGGTGCACGCGATCCTCGAGGCGGAGGTCGACGGCATGGCCGCTCGCCACGCCGCCGGCGCCGCGCCGTTCGAGAAGGCCGGCGGCTTCGCCCCCACGATGGGCATCATCGGCACCGTGCTGGGGCTCGTGCACGTGCTGCAGAACCTCGCCGCGCCCTCCACGCTCGGGCCCTCCATCTCCGCCGCCTTCATCGCCACGCTGATGGGGGTCGGCTCCGCCAACGTGATCTTCCTGCCGATCGCCAACCGCCTGAAGGCGATCTCCGCCGAAGAGATGGAGCTGCGGATGATGACGCTCGAGGGCATCCTCTCGATCCAGGCAGGCGACAACCCGCGGCTGGTCGCCGAAAAGCTGATGTCCTACCTGCCGCCCGAAGAGCGCAGCTCGCCCGACGAGCAGAAGGTGGCGCGCATCGACGTCGAGGCCAAGGCGGCCTGAGATGGCGCGGGGGCACGGCCGGCGCCGCGGCCACGGCGGCGAGCACGAAAGCGAGGAGCGCTGGCTGCTCACCTACTCCGACATGATCACGCTGCTGATGGCGCTGTTCATGGTGCTGTTCTCGATCTCCTCGGTCAACATCTCCAAGTACGAGACGCTGCAGAAGTCGCTGAAGGCCGCCTTCTCCGGCAACATCCTCCCCGGCGGCAAGTCCGTGGCCCAGCAGGGCGCCACCGCCAACGCCGCGCAGACGCCCTCCAGCGTCGAACTGCAGGCGATCGAGCCGGTCCAGACGGAAGGCTCCGCGGCGCTGCAGAACAGCACCCAGCGCGGCTCCAGCAGCTCCTCCGCCACCGCCGCCGCCAGCAGGGAAGCGCAGGCGCGGAACGAGTCCGCCGAGTTCCTGCGCATCAAGCGCGAGCTGCAGGCCTACGCGGCCGCGCACGGCTTCTCCAAGAGCGTGAAGGCCTCGATCGAAGCCCGCGGGCTGGTGATACGGGTGCTCACCGACGACCTCCTGTTCGCCTCCGGCCAGGCCTCGCTGGAACCCCGCGCCGACGGCCTGCTCGGGGAGATCTCGCAGCTGCTCAACGTCGACGAGACGCACCCGATCACGGTCGAAGGCAACACCGACGACGTGCCCATCCACTCCGCGCAGTACCCCAGCAACTGGCAGCTCTCCACGGCGCGCGCCAGCACGGTGGTGGAGTTCCTGATCGGACACGGCGTGTCCGCCAGCCGGCTCACCGCCACCGGCAACGCCGAACAGCGCCCCGCCGACAGCAACGCCACCGCCGCCGGGCGTGCGCGCAACCGCCGCGTCGAGATCGTGATGCGGCGCATCTACGGGCCGGAAGGCGAAGGCGCGACCCCCACCGGCGGACTCTGACCCGGGAACCCAACCACCATGCTCAAGAAAAAGAAGCTCATGCTCGCCGTGGCCCTGCCGATTCTCATATTGGGCGTCGGCTACAAGATGTCCCAGCCCAAGCCCGTCAACAAGGACAAGATCAAGGGGACCATCTACTCGATGCCAGCGCCGTTCCTGCTCAACCTCTCAGACGGGCGCTTCGCCAAGCTCACCGTCGCGCTCGAGCTCGCCCCCGGGCAGAGCGACGGCGCCAGCGCCACCGCCAGCTCCTCCAGCGGCGAAGGCACCGTCGGCACCCTGCCCGAGGAACCGCTGGTGCGCGAAATCGTCACCAACGCCGTCACCAACCAGAGCGGTGAAACGCTCATCTCCAACAAGGGCCGAACCGCCGTCAAGCGGGCGATCCTGAAGATGATCCGCCAGCAGACCGACGTCAAGGTCGAAGCCGTGCTGTTCCCCGACCTCACCGTGCAATAGGAGTCCCAGTGCCAGAGGCGATCGAGTACGAGCAGTTCGAGTCCACCGCGCGCAACGGCGCCGAGCGTGCCGGCGCGTCGCCGCCCGGGGGGGAGGCCGACCTCAGCCGGCTCAGCGACATCCCCATGGAGCTCAGCGTGGAGATCGGGCGCACGCACATGACCGTCGGCGAGACCCTGGACCTGCGCGTCGGCTCGGTCGTCGCGCTCGAGCGCCTCGCCGGCGAGACCGCCGACCTGCTCGTCAACGGCAACCCCGTCGCCCGCGGAGAGGTGGTCGTGATCGACGAGCAGTACGGCCTGCGCCTCACCGAGATCCTCGACCGCCATGGCGACGGCGAGCTCGGCGGCCTGCCCGAGCAGGACGGCGCCCGTGCACGTGGCGCCGCGTCCGGTGCCGGCCTCGACGACCGCGAGGAGGGCGAGGCCCAGACCACCAAGGCGCGCCGGCGCGCCGGCGAGGACGACGGGGAGAGCAGCGCCGTGCCGCCCCGTCGCCAGCAGGACGGCACCACCGAGCCCGCCGCGCCCGAGCCGGCCGCGCCCGAGCCGGCCGCGCCGCAGGCCGCCGCCGCGCCCGAGGGCGAGGAGCACGTCGAGGACGCCCAGGTCGTCGAGGACCCGGGTCCGGACGCGCGCGAGGGGTAGCGCCCAGCCGTGGCCGTGGCCGTGGCGCCAGGACATTCGCCGCGACCGTTGAAATCAAGCGTGTGAGCCGAGCATGAGCGCAGTCCAGAGCAAGAGGCAGAGCGCGGAGAGCGCCGCGGGCGACGCCGTCGAGGCCGTCGTCTCCCAGCGCGACGGCGCCGACGACGGCGAGCGCATGCGCGCGCTCGACTTCTCCCAGCCCACCAAGTTCACCACCGAGATCCGCCGGCGCATCGCGCGCGCGCTGGACTCCTTCTGCGAGACGCTCGGCACGCGCCTCGCAGGCGAGCTCAAAGCCGAAGTGGAGGTTGCGCTCACGGAGATCAGCCAGCACACGTGGGCGGCGGCCAAGGCGCAGCTCCCGGCCGACTCCGTCGCCGTAGCGATCGACGCCGTCGCGATCGAGCGCCACATGCTGCTCAGCGTGGAGCTCCCGCAGGTGCTGCAGGCGCTCGAATGCCTGCTCGGCGGCGACGCCCACCAGGCGCCGGCCGAGCGCCACCTCACCGAGGTCGACTGGGTGCTCACGCGCGGCGTGCTCGACTCCACCGTGCAGCAGCTGTCGATCGCCTGGGAGGAGTTCGGCGGCACCGAGCTCACCCGCGGCGACGTGGACCTCGAGGGCGACGCCGGCGTGGCCACGCCGATCGGCGAACCCACGCTGTCGGTGGCCATCGAGACGAAGATCGACGGACTCGCCAGCGGCATGTCGCTGCTGATCCCCTGGGGCGCGATCGAACCGATCACCGAGCGCATCCGCGGCGGCGACAGCCGCCCTCGCACCGACCCGCGCGGCGCCAGCGCGCTGCGCCGCAACGTCGCCGGCGCGCGCGTGCTGGTGCGCGCCGAGATCGGCTCCGCGCAGATGCCGATCGAGCGCATGCTCACGCTCGAGGCCGGCTCGCTGGTTGCGCTCGAGGAGATGGCGGACGGCGGCGTGCTGCTGTTCGCCGAGGAGATCTCGCTGGGGCGCGGGCGCCCCGGTCGCAGCGGCCTGCGCCGCGCCGTCAAGATCGCCACCACCGACGAGCCGCCCGTGCGCTGCGACACCTACGCCAAGCTCGGCCGCGCCGAACTCGAGCGCGCCCGCGCGCACCTGCACGACAGCACCGGCAACGTCGACGGGCGCGCCATCCTCGACAGCATCTTCGTGCGCGTGTGGGCCGAGCTCGGTCGCACCCACCTCGCGCTCGGGCGCGCGCTCGAGCTCACGCAGGGCGCCGTGGTCGCGCTCGACCAGGAGGTCGAGCAGCCCGTCGAGCTGTTCGCCAACGGACTCTGCTTCGCCAACGGCACGCTGGTCGTCACCTCCGAGGGCCACTGGGGCGTGCAGATCGGCGAGCTGGTGCACTGACGCCCCGCCGGCGGCGCCTCAAGAGCGTACGCGCGGCGCCGATAACTGGGACGACTCTCCCTCGGAGTCGGTCCCTCGATGAACAACTCAAGACTGCTTTCCCGTGCGGTCGCGACGGCGGCCGCGACGCTTGGCGCCTGCCTGCCCGCCTGCCTGTCCTTCCGACGGGAAGGCGCCCGCCTGGGTGTGCTCGCGGGAGCGCTCGCCTGCGCGCTCGACGCCGCGCTCGCAAGCCCCGCGGCCGCCTTCAGCCCCACCTCCAAGGCGGGAGGGGAAAACACGCCTCTGAACCTGGGCGCGTCGGGCGGCTCCACGCACGCCGCCGCCAGCAGCAGCGGCGGCGCCAGCATCGTGCGCACGATCGTCGGCCTCGCGATCGTGATCGCCGTGATCTGGGGGCTCGCCTGGATCCTCAAGCAGGTCAAGGCCGGCAAGGATCCGCACCTCTCCAGCGAGGGTCTCGCCAGCGTCGCCGCGCTCACGCTCGGCTCGGGGCGCTCCGTCCACCTGGTGCGCGCCGGCAGCGACTACGTGCTGCTCGGGTCCACCGAGCACGGCGTAGCGCCGATCCACCGCTACAGCGAGGAGGAGGCGCGCGAGGTCGGGCTGCTGGCGCCCGCCGCGCCGCCCAAGCGCCCGCGCCTGCTGAGCGGCGCCGCCCAGCTGATCGCGGGCACGCGTCCCCGCCCCGAGGCGAGCGCCCCCTGGCTCGAAGACCAGGTGGCGCACAGCCCCGTCGTCGGCCCCCGGCCCGACCCCATGCGCGCGCCCGCGCCGTCCGCCAACGTCATCGACCGGCTGCGCGAAATGACGGTCAGGCGATGAGCCTCGCCGCAGCGCTGCCGCTCGCGGCGGGCCTCAGCGTCAACTCCAGCAACGCAGTCCAGATCCTGCTGCTGATCGGCGGGCTCACGCTGGTGCCCGCGATCCTCTTCACCGTCACCGGCTTCAGCCGCATCCTGATCGTGCTCGGCTTCATCCGCACCGCGATCGGCACCAACACCGCGCCGCCCAACCAGGTGCTCGTCGGCATCGCCCTGTTCCTCACGATCTTCGTGATGTCGCCCACGATCGGCGCGATCAAGCGCGACGCCGTCGAACCGCTCACCGCCAACAGGATCTCCACCACCACCGCCATCGAGCGCGCCGAGCAGCCGCTGCGCGAATTCATGTTCCGCCAGACGCGCGTGCAGGACATCTCGCTGTTCGTCTCCCTCGCCCACGCCAAGACGCCGCACAAGCGCGCCGAAGTGCCCACCGAGGTGCTGATCCCCGCGTTCATCGTCTCCGAGCTGAAGACCGCCTTCCAGATCGGCTTTCTCATCTTCCTGCCCTTCCTGATCATCGACCTGATCGTCTCCTCGGTGCTGATGAGCATGGGCATGATCATGCTGCCGCCCACCTTCATCTCGCTGCCCTTCAAGATCCTGCTGTTCGTCCTCGTCGACGGCTGGGACCTCGTCATCAAAGCCCTCGTCCAGAGCTTTCACTGATGAACCAGGACACCGTCGTCAACCTCGCCTCCCAGGCCATGAGCCTCGCGCTCAAGGTCGCCGGGCCGATCCTGCTGGTGGCGCTCGTGATCGGCCTGCTCGTCAGCGTCTTCCAGGCCGTCACCCAGATCCAGGAGCAGAGCCTCTCGCTGATCCCCAAGATCGCCGGCGTCGCCGTCGTGATCGTGCTGCTGGGGCCGTGGATGCTCGGGCAGCTCGTCACCTACACCACCGCGCTCTACACCTCGATCCCGTCGATGGTGGGCCAGTGAACCAGCTCCTGCAGCAGCTCGCCGGGGGCGATCTCGCCGGCTTCGTGCTCGTGCTCGCGCGCGTCACGCCGCTGTTCTTCATCGCGCCGCTGTTCTCCTCGGCGGTGATCCCCGCGCACGTGCGCGGCATCATCGCCGTCGGCATCTCGATCGGCCTCACGCCGATCGCGCTGCACGGCCAGCACATTCCCACCGCGCCGAGCGCCCTGTTCGTGCTGGTCGTCGTGGGCATGCTCGTAGGGCTCGGCTTCGCGCTCACGCTGAGCGTCCTGATGGCCGCGGTGGAATCCGCCGGAGCGGTCATCGACGTGCTCTCCGGCTTCTCCTACGGGCAGCTCATCAACCCCCTCAACGGCCAGGAAGGCGCCGTCATGTCGCGCTTCTACGCGCTCCTCGGCACGCTCGTGTTCCTCGTCATCGGCGGCGACGCCTGGACGCTGCGCGGCCTCGACCGCACCTTCACGCTGGTGCCGCTCACCGGCGCCCCGCGCCTGTCCTCGCTGCTCGGCGGCGCCGAGCAGGTGTTCGCCACCGTCTTCACCGGCGCGCTCGAGGTCGCCGCGCCGGTGCTGATCGCGCTGCTCATCACCGACGTCGCCTTCGGCGTCGTCTCGCGCGTGGTGCCCCAGCTCAACGTGTTCGCCGTCGGCTTCCCCACCAAGGTCGCCGTCGCGCTGCTGGTCGTCGGCGCCTCGCTGCCGTTCGCCGCCAACTGGATCTCCAACCAGCTGTCCGTCAGCGTCGGCGACGCGCTCGGCGCGCTGCATGTCGCGTGAGCCGCGTCCAGAGCGATGCCCCGCGACGACCGCACCGAGAAGCCCACGCCGCGCCACCGCCGGCGCGCGCGCGAGCGCGGCGAGGTCGCGCGCAGCAGCGACCTGGGCGGCTCGCTGGTGGTGGCCGCCGGGCTGTTCGCCGTCAGCCTCGTCGGGCCGCACGTGGTGCAGGCCGCCGCCGGCGCCATGCGCCTGGCGCTCGGCGACATCGCCACCCCCGCGCAGGCGCTCACCGCCGCCGGACTCAACGGGCTGATGCACTCGATGCTCTCGCTGATCGCCCTCGCCGTCGCCCCCATCGCCGGCGCCTGCCTGCTCACCGGCCTGCTCGCCGGCGCCGCCCAGGTCGGCTTCCGGCCCGCGCCGCAGGCGCTCAAAGCGGACTTCCGCCGCCTCAACCCCGTCTCCGGCGCGCGCAACCTGTTCGGCCCCAACGCCGTCTTCGAAGCGCTCAAGGCGCTGGTCAAGGTCGCCGTCGTCGGCGCCGTCGCCGCGCTCGCGCTGCTGCCCGGCCTCACCGGCCTCGCCGCCTACGTCGGCATCTCGCCGCTCGCGCTCGGCGCGCTGTCGGGCAAGAGCGCGCTCGCCGTCGCCCAGCGCGCCGCCTGCGCCTACCTGCTCGTCGGCGTCGTCGACTACGCCTGGCGCCGCCGCCAGCACGAGCGCAAGCTGAAGATGACCAAGCAGGAGGTCAAGGACGAGCTGCGCCAGCACGGCGTCGCCCCCGAGCTCAAGGCCGCGCTGCGCCGCCGCCAGACGCAGCTCGCGCGCGCGCGCATGATGGCCGCCGTGCCGGACGCCGACGTGGTCGTCACCAACCCCACCCACTACGCCGTCGCGCTGCGCTACGACGGCTCGCGCACCGCCCCCGAGGTGCTCGCCAAGGGCCAGGACCACGTCGCGCTGCAGATCAGGCGCATCGCCGAAGAGAACCAGGTGCCGGTGGTCAGCGACCCGCCGCTCGCGCGCGCGCTGCACGCCTCGGTCGAGGTCGGCCAGGTGATTCCCGAGCAGCTCTACGCCGCCGTCGCGCGCGTGCTCGCCTTCGTCTACCGCCTGGCCGGGCGGCGTTCGATGGTGGCCGGCGCCGGCGCGCCCCGCAGCGCGCCGCCCACCCGGAGGCTCGCCTCGTGACCGACAGCCCCGCCCTGCGCAGGATCCTCGGCCACACCGACCTGCTCGCCGCCGCCGGCGTGGTGGTGGTCGTCACGATGCTGGTCGTGCCGCTGCCCTCGGCGGTGCTCAGCCTGCTGATCACGCTCAACATCGCCGGCGCGCTCACGGTCGTCGCCACCACCATGTACCTCGGCCGCGCGCTCGACTTCGCCGCCTTCCCCAGCCTGCTGCTGCTGACCACCATGTTCCGCCTGGCCATCAACGTGTCGGTCACGCGGCTGATCCTCACCAGCGGCAACGCCGGCGGCGTCGTCAAGGCCTTCGGCGAATTCGTAGTCAGCGGCAACGTCGTCGTCGGCCTCGTCATCTTCCTGATCCTGGTCGTGATCCAGTTCGTCGTCGTCACCAACGGCGCCGGGCGCGTCGCCGAGGTCGCCGCCCGCTTCACGCTCGATGCCATGCCCGGCAAGCAGATGGCGATCGACGCCGATCTGAACGCCGGTCTCATCACCGACGACCAGGCGCGCGCACGCCGCAGCGAGATCGCCAGCGAGGCCGACTTCTACGGCGCCATGGACGGCGCCTCCAAGTTCGTCAAAGGCGACGCCATGGCCGCCCTCATCATCACCGCCATCAACCTCGTCGGCGGCATCGTCGTCGGCATGCTCCAGCGCGGCCTCGGCTTCAGCGAAGCCACCCACCAGTACTCGCTGCTCACCGTCGGCGACGGCCTCGCCGCGCAGATCCCCGCGCTGCTGATCTCCGTCGCCACTGGCATCATCGTCACCCGCGCCGCCTCCGACCGCGACCTCGGCTCCGACATCGCCAACCAGGTGCTGCGCCAGCGCAAAGCGCCGCTGGTCGCCGCCGGCGCCATCGGCCTGTTCGCGCTCGTGCCGGGGCTGCCCAAGCTTCCCTTCCTGCTCATCGCCGCCCTCTTCGGCGCGGTCGCGTGGGCCGTGCGCAACGGCATGCCCGCCGACGCCGCCGCCAAGGCCCCCGCCAAGGCCGCGCTGCCCAAGCCCGACGAGCCGATCTCCGAGGTCGGCGTCGACGCGCTCGAGCTCGCCATCGGCTTCGGGCTGGTGCCGCTCGTGCAGGCCGGCCCCGGCGCCGCCACCAGCTCGCTGCTGCGGCGCGTGAGCATGATCCGCCGCCAGCTCGCCTCCGACCTCGGCGTCGTCATCCCGCCCGTGCGCATCCACGACGAGCTCGGCATGGAGTCGCACGAGTACCTCGTCAAGGTGCGCGGCTCCGAGGTCGCGCGCGGGCGCGTCATGCCCGGGCACCTGCTCGCCATGGACCCCGGCGACGCCGCCGGCAAGCTGCAGGGCATCCCCACGCGCGAGCCCGCCTTCGGCCTGGAGGCCGTGTGGATCCCCGACGGCCAGCGCGCCGAGGCCGAGGCGCTCGGCTACACCGTCGTCGACCCCGAGTCCGTCATCGTCACCCACTTGACAGAGACCATCCGTGCGCACGCCGCCGAAGTGCTCACCCGCCAGGACGTGCGCTCGCTGCTCGATCGCCTCAAGGAGACCAACGCCGCCGTCGTCGAAGAGGTCGTGCCCGACGCGCTCTCGCTCGGCGAGATCCAGCGCGTGCTGCAGTCGCTGCTCGCAGAAGGCGTGCCCATCCGCGATCTCGGCACGATCGTGGAGGCAATCGGCGACAAGGCGCGAACAACACGTGACACAAGCCTCTTGACGGAGTACGCTCGCCAGGCGCTGGGCCGGGCGATCACCGCTCCGCACCTGGACGAGCAGTTGCGACTGCAAGCGATAACCCTGGATCCGTCGATCGAGCAGGAGGTCTCCACCTCGATCACGCAGACCACCGACGGCGAGTACCTCGCCATGGACCCGCCGCGCGCCCAGGCGATCGTCGCCGCCCTGCGGACGCAGGTCGAGCACGCCACCGCCCGCGGCGCCAGGCCGGTGCTGCTGTGCTCCGCGCGCATCCGGCGCCACCTGCGCCGGCTGATCGCACAGGCCCAGCCGCAGCTCGCCGTCTGCTCCTACAACGAGATCGCGCCCGGCATCAACGTCGAAACGGTGGGCGTGATCCATGCGTGAGCCGCCCATCCTGGTCGTGGCCCTCGCCGCAACCCCGCGCCAGGGCGGGCCAACGTGAGCACGCCCGGCGAGCTGCTCGAAGCGCTCGGCCGCGAGGCGCGCGCGCGCTTCTCCGGCGGTGGCGTCGGCGGCGCGCGCCTGTTCCGCGGGCGCTCCGTCGAGGAGCTGGTGCCGCAGATCCAGCGCGAGCTCGGCCCCGACGCCATCATCGTGCGCCGCCGCGAGGGCCTCACCGGCGGCGTGCTCGGCTTCTTCCAGCGCACCTACGTCGAGATCGAAGCCACGCCCGGCGCCCCCGCCGTCGACCTCTACGACGAGCAGCACCAGGCCGAGCCCGAGCCGCTCGCGCCCGGCGGCGGCGCCGGCGTTGCGGGCGCGCCGGGCGGTGGCGCCGGCGCTGCGGGCGCCGAGCCCGCGCAGCCAGCGCTGCTCGGGCCCGGTCCGGCGCAGCCGCCGGCCGCGGCGGGTGCGCAGGACGCGGCCGGGGGCTACGCGCCCCCTGGCGCGCCCGCGCCGGCGCAGCCCTACCTCGCCGGCGCCTACGCGCCGCCTGCCGCGCCCGCGCAGCCCACGGCGCCGGCGGGCGCTCCCGCTCCCGCCCCCGCCTCCGCTCCCACTCCAGCGGAGCGCCCGCCGGGCTCCACCGAGCACCTCCGTCCCGCGCTCGGATACTGGCCGGGCGCCGCCGGTCCCGCCGCCGCGGCGCCGGCCGAACCCGCGCAGCCCGCGCCCGCGCCCGCCGAACCCGCGCCTGCCGCGCCTGCCCCGCCGGCGCCTGCCCCGTTCCCGCCGCGCGAGAGCTACTCCGCGCCGCCCGCCGGCGAAGGCAGCACCTATGTGACCGCGCGCCTGGCCGCGCTCGCGCGCGCCAACCGGCCGCGGCCCGCGTCGGCGGTCGCCGGTGCGCCGCTCGAGCCGTTCGCGCCCGTGCCGCCCTCCGGCGAGCCGGCCACGCCGCGCGCGGCACAGGCGCGCACCCTGCAGGGCACCGGCGAGCCGGCGCCGTGGAGCTCTGACTTCCAGGAGCTGAGCGCGCGCGCCGCGCAGGAGCTGACCGCGCCGCCGCGCGTGGAGCGTCCGCCGCCCGCGCCGGCGCCGAGCGAGCTCAGGGTGGTGGCCGCGGGCTCGCACGCACGCGCCCGCGCGGGCGTTACGCGCAGCCTGCAGCGCTACGGCATAAGCGCGCAGCTCGCCGAGGAGCTGATCGACGCCGCCAGCGCGCACGCGCTGGCGCTGGCGCCGCGCGCCGGCATGGCGCAGGCGGTGCGCGCCACGCTCGCACAGCGAA
>Ga0335072_10002499_pt1 | contig 28489 bp, 22 predicted proteins | sample Lox_Sample_21_FD_206725 | JGI IMG/M metagenome (GOLD analysis project Ga0335072, IMG submission 206725) | Soil microbial communities from Loxahatchee National Wildlife Refuge, Florida, United States - Lox_Sample_2.1 | ecosystem: Environmental > Terrestrial > Soil > Wetlands | place: USA... | reverse complement strand
GGTCCAATGTGGGACCAGGCCCCGAGGCACTTTCTTTCGATTTCTCGCATTACGCATGCGAAAGGCCCGGCTGTCGCGCCGGGTTGACGTTCTCCGGGTCCTCGGGGTCGTTCCGGGCAGGGTGGGTCCACGCGCCAGTCGTTAGCGCGTGCCCTTAGGTGCCTGATGGTCAGGCGGTGACTTCGGCCAGGACGGGAGCGGTGCGCCTGCGCTTGCGTCCTCCGTTGGGCGGGCGGCTGCCGGCCTTCAGCACGAGCCGCGCCGCTTCCTCAGCGGACTTCAGTCCGAGTTCGACGGCCACGCTGACGTACGTGTCGGCGGTCAGGACGACGCTGGAGTGGCCGAGCTGGTCGGCGATCGTCTTCAGCTCCATGCCCGCCAGCAGCATCAGCGTCGCCGCCCCGTGCCGCAGGTCGTGCAGCCGCACTGGCGGCAGGCCCGTCTCGCCTGCCAGGGCGACGAAGGTGCAGGTCAGGACTTCCGGCGACAACGGGCCGCCGTCCTCGCGGGTGAACACCCACGCCCCGGCGGCGACGGCCGCCTCGCCGAGGCGGGTCCGCTGCTTACTGCGGTGCGCCCGCAAGATGATGACCGTCTCGGGGTCCAGCGCGACCGCGCGGCGGCTGGACTCGGTCTTCAGCGGGCACTCCCGCAGCCGGCCACTGGCGTCCTGCTGCAGCTGCCGGGACAGGTAGGCGACACCGTCGTCCAGGTCCAGGTCGCCCCACTGCAGCCCGCACGCCTCCCCGCGCCGCAGCCCCCGCATCCCGACCAGGCGGAACAGCGCGAACAGCGGGTGCCCCGCGACCGCGGACAGGAACTCCGCCAGCTGATCCGGGGTCCACACCGCCACGGCGGGCCGTTCGCCGGTCCGCTTCCATTCCTCCACCCGGCGGTTCGTCCACACCACCGCGAACGGCCTGCGGGCCCTGGGCAGCTCCACGTACCGGGCCGGGCTGCCCGGGATCAGGCCCTCCCGGACCGCCGCGTTCAGCGCCGTCCGCAACGTGGAGAACACCCGCCGCACCGTCGCCGCCGACATCCCCCCGGCCGACAGCCGCGCGAACGCCTGCCCCACCCGGACGGCGTCCAGCTCCCGCAGCAGCACCCCGTCGAAGACCCGCCGCAGGTGCTGGCGCACGTGGCTCTTGTAGATCCGGCGCGTGCTGTCGCGCAGCCGCGCCCTCGTGTCCACCCACGCATCGAGCCACTGCCCGACGGTGTACACGCCCTCCCCCGGCCCGCCCCGCGCCGGAACGCTGAGCCGCTCCCGGGCAGCGTCGGCCGCCTCACACGTCAGGTACCCGCCCCGCCGCAGCCGCCGCCTGCCGCCATCAACCCGCCGGGGCAGGTCGATGCTGAAGTACCAGCTCCCGTGCCCCGACTCCCCCAGCCTCGGGCACGACACGCCCCGCCGCCCGCCATCCCCGTCACGGCACCCGCACCGGACGAACACCGACCCTGAACCACGCCCGCCCAACCGCAACCATCCTTCCCGAAGGCGACAACCGACGGGACATGATCGGGCACCGGGAAGCACAAGCCGGCAGGGACAACCAGCCTGACGCCGCACCGTTATCCCGGCCGCGTGGCGCGGGGCACCGGCCGCCGGGCGTGGAAGGTACGTCACGCCCGACCCGCCGTCGGGCCAGCACTGCGGACATCCGCGCCATCACCTGCGGCATGACCCGTAGTAGGCCCAGGTGCCGCGCCGCTCGGCGGTGATCAGCCCCGGACCCGGAGCGTTCTCGGCGTACCTGGACCTGAAAAACCGGCTCGTCCTTCCCGGGCGGGACTGTAACTTGACAGACCCTCCCGGGCCGGCGATGGCGGGTCTGGCGCAGGTCTAGGCGGTTCCCTCAGTGGGGCCTGGTCGTCGTCAGGACGGCCGTGCGGCGCGACCAGGAGACGTCGGACGCTGCGCCGAGGAGGAAGCCAGCGACGTCGGCCCTGGAGACACGGGGCAGGCCGGGCAGGTGGTCCAGTTGGTCGAGATCGATCGCGGTGAACGCGCTGGACTTGGGCTTGTTGGTGAGCAGTACCGGGTAGGCGAGTGTCCAGTCCAGGCCGGAGCTGGTGAGGATCTTTTCCCCGGCCTCCTTGTCCGCGTAGATCGCCTTGCCGCCCGAGTTGTACATGAGCCGCGCGAGCCAGGATGCTTTCGCCCGCGACTCGCCGACGCCGAACGCCGACATGACGAGGACCCGGCTGGTGCCGCTGCGCTCCGCTGCACAGACGATCGCCCGCTGAGCGTTCTCGCTGAAGCCGTCCGGCCGGGCGCTGCGCAGCCCGAGCATGCTGACCACTGCATCGGCCCCGCTCATCGCCTCGGCCATCAGATCGGGATCCAGTACCTCGCCGACCGTCACGCTCAGGCCTGCCCGCGGCGTCAGCTTCTGCGGGCTTCGGACGTGGGCGGTCACGTCGTGGCCGGCCGCGAGCGCCTCCTGTATGAACAACCCGCCTGTGGCGCCTGTCCCGCCGAGAACGAAGAGCTTCACGTTGTTGCCTCCCTGGTAGGTGCATGTGGTTCCGCCAGCTGGTCAGCTGGCTGACGATCCCCTCCCGGGTAATCGTCAGGTCAAGCGCGCGTCTGGGTCCGTCGTGAAGCCTGGTTCCGGCACGGTTGAGCTGGCCGTGGCCGCCTGCGGAGGATCGGGGTTCAGCCTCGACGGCCACCAGTTCCAGCGGCCCAGCAGCACGACCGTGGAGGGAACGAGCAGGGTGCGGATCAGGAAGGTGTCCATCAGGATGCCGAGTGCGAGGCCGAGCGCGATGTCGCGGAACTGGCTGCCGCCCGAGCCGCCGCCGGCCACGATGCCGAACACGACGAAGGTGCCCGCCAGCACTAGGCCGGCTGAGGTCACGGTCGTGCCGGTGACGCCGATCGCCTTGGTGACCGCCTCGCGCAGCGGCATCCGGTGGGCTTCTTCCCTGATCCGGGTCATGACCAGGATGTTGTAGTCCTCGCCGAGCGCGAGCAGGAAGATGAACATCAGGAAGGGCAGGAAGAAGACGATCCCGTCTGATCCGCCGAGCTTGATGAACAGCAGCACGCAGAGCCCGAGCGCGGCCAGGTACGACAAGCCCACCGAGGCGATCAGGTACAGCGGCGCCACCAGGCTGCGCAGCACGAGCGCCAGCAGGAGGCCGATCACCACGATCGCCAGCGGGACGATGCGGGTGAGGTCGCTGTTGGAAACGGCGCTGATGTCATACAGCGCGGGCGCCTCGCCGCCGACCCCCGAGTCGGCGGCGCCTACCGACGCGGCCACCTTCGCGACCTCGGCGCGGACCGCCGGCACGGCGTGCAGCGCCGGGGTGCCAGCCGGATCGCCGGCCCGCAGTCCCACGGAGAACTGGACGGTCCGCCCGTCCGCGCTGATGAAGTTCGAGGTAGAGCGGTAGAGCTGGTACTCAGCCGGCGGCACGGCGCTGCCCGGCGGCGGGGCGGGCGGCAGCGCCCCCGCCGGGCCGAGCGCCGCGTGCAGCCGGGCATAGCCGGCGGGCGCCAGGACCGTGCCCGCCGGGTCCAGCGGGCCCGACACCTGGCTGAACAGGCTGCTGGCCTGCAGCTCGCCGGCCGCCTCGGCCAGTACCTGCGGGTTGGTCCAGACCGGCTCGCGGAACCGGAAGACGGGCGTGGTGGGGTTAGCGGCGGACTGCGGGAAGTATTCGGTCAGCAGCGCCGTGCCCGCGGCGGAGTCACTGCCGGCGGGCGGGCTGGTGGTGCCGCCGAAGCCGGCCGCGGCGTAGCCGAGGATGCCGAACGCCAGGGCACCGAATGCCACCACGCCGGCGATCAGGGTCAGCCCGGGACGTCGCACGACGCGGCCTGCCACATGGCCCCAGATCCCGGTTCCGCCCCGGCTCTGGATGCTCCACGGCATGAGCTTGGGCCGGCCGAAGAGTCCCTGGAAGATCCTGCGCTTGACCGCCAGCAGCGACAGCCGGATCGACAGCAGGGCGGGCAGCAGCGTCAGGCCGGCCAGCAGGGTGACTCCGATTGCGATGGCGAAGGGTATGCCCAGGTCGGAGAAGAACGGGAAGCTGGCCGCCAGCAGCGTCAGCACCGCGGCGATGACCGTGGCTGCCGAGAAGGTAATCGACTCGCCCACCCGGGTGACCGCCTCGACCAGTGCGGTCCGCGCGGGCGGCCGGGGCCGGGCCAGGTCCGACAGCACGGTGCGGAGCAGCCCGCGTCCCCCGCTGTCTGCCCCTGTGTCGTCGTGGCCAGCTGCCCGCAGTTCCTCACGGGTGCGGAAGACCAGGAACAGCCCGTAGTCGGTCCCGGCACCGAGGACCAAGACGATAAGCAGGAACTGGGCCAGCGGGGATACCTGCAGCCCGTGCCTGGCGGCCTCGGCCACCAGCGGGCCGGAGATCAGCACGGCCATCAGCGCGGGCACCACCGTGGTCAGCGCGAGGGTCAGCGACCGGAAGATCAGCACGAGCAGCACGATGATGAAGATCAGCGACAGGTCCTGGACCTTGCTGCCGGTGTTGCCGGTCGCCTTCTGCTCGTCCACCTGGACGGCGGTGTCACCGGCCAGGTGCACTCGTAGCCCGGCTGGCAGCCTGGAGCCGGCGATCCGCGAGCGCAGGCCGTTGATCAGGTCCTGGGCGTAGTTCTGGTTGCCGCCGTTGGCATTGGCGGCCAGCGCCAGCAGCTGCACCGCCTGGCCGTTGGCCGACTGGCCGACATCCTTCACCTGCCTGATGTCGGGGTCGGCGGCGATCTTGCGGCTCATGGCGGCCAGCGCGGCGAGGTCGGTGGGGGTCAGCGGCCCCGCGCTGGTCGCCGCGATGACGGGGATCGCGAGCAGCGACGCGTTCCCGAACGGGGCCAGCAGGTCGATCGCGTGCTGGCTCGGCGCGCTCGCGGGCAGGAACTTGGCGTTGTTGCTCTGGGTCACGCTCGACAGCGCCGGCAGCTGCGTTGCGGCCGCGATCGCGCCCAGGACCCAGGCAAGCGCGACTAGCCAGCGAAGGCGCACGGACCAGCGGCCGACGGCACCGAAAATCGCGTCGTAGTGCAGGGAGGAGCTTACTCCCCGCCATCGGGAAGCTGGCGCGCCGTCCGTGCGGGCGGAGGGTCTCATTCTCGGTCCACTCTCTTGTCGTAGAGGCGATCACGCGGGCGCCCCGGCAGCTGCCGGGCCGTCTCGCCGGCACTCCTGCGTCAGCTGCTGAGTCCCGCCAGTCGTCGCACGGCGGGCGCGGCCTGTCGTCGATCCACCGGGGCGGGGTCAGGAACCGGCGGTACCAGCCGTTCCTGCCGCTGAACGGGATGCCTGCGGCCGGTGTCCCTCCGCCCGCAACGGCTCTGGACTGGATGACCATTCACGGGTCGATGACTTAATTATGAAGCACTGCGTCATATTAGCAACTGAGATCCAGTGATGAGAACGAGTGCCGGGTCAGGGGTACCATTGGCTGGTGACCGGAGCAGCGCGCGCGACCACGCGAGACATCGCCCGGGCCGCCGTCCGGGCCGAGCTGGCCGAGGTGGCCCTCGACTTGTTCTGCCGCGAGGGCTTCGATAACGTGACCACCCAGGACCTCGCGGCAGCCGCCGGGGTGTCACGCAGCACCTTCCTGCGCTACTTCGGAAGCAAGGAGGACGTCGTCCTCAGCGCCGTTGACGCGCGGGGCGACCGGGTCGCCGACGCCCTGCGGGCCCGGCCGGCGGACGAGGACGACTGGACGGCCATCCGGCACGCGCTGGACACCGTCATCGAGATCTACCGTCAGGACCCGGCCACAGCGCTGACCATGACGCGCCTCATCACGGGCACCCCTGCCCTGTGGGCCCGGCAGATGGAAAAGCAGCACGCCTGGGCCCCTCTCCTGGCAGAGGCCCTCGCCGCGCGCGCCGCCCCCCCGAGGCCCACGACCCTGGCCCTGCAAGTCAGGGCCGCCGCCGCCCTGCTCTGCCTGAATACCGCCCTAGCTCACTGGACTGCCTCCGACGGGCAGCTGGACCTCGTCGCGCTCCTGGACGAGGCCTTCGCCGCGCTCGCACCGCAATGAACGGAGCCTCCAGGCTCTGGTCATGTACCGGCTAGGGCAGTGGGCACGTGAGGTAGGTGCAGAGCGGGTCGGCCTGCCAAGCATGCAGGGAGCTCAGGGACGACGCGGGGCGACGAGGCCGGTCTCGTAGGCGAAGACGACGAGCTGGGCGCGGTCGCGGGCGCCGGTCTTCATCATCGCCCGGTTGACGTGGGTCTTGGCGGTGGCGGGGCTGATGAACAGCTGGCTGGCGATCTCATCGTTGGACAGCCCGGCACCGACCAGGGTGGTGATCTCCCGCTCGCGGGCGGTCAGCTCGGCCAGGTCGGCGGCCAGCCGGCCCCGCGGCGGGTCGGGCCGGGCCAGGAACCGGCTGATCAGGGCCGTGGTCGCGGCCGGGGACAGCAGCGACTCGCCGGCGGCCACCGTCCGGATGGCGTCCAGGAGGACGCCGGGCGCGGTTCCCTTGCCCAGGTATCCGCTCGCGCCGGCCCGCAGCGCGGCCACGACCAGGTCGTCGGTCTCGTAGGTGGTCAGGATGAGGATCTTGACCCCGGCGAGGGACTCGTCGCCGGTGATCCGGCTGGTTGCCTCGATTCCGTCCATGTCTGGCATGCGGATATCCATGAGCACCAGGTCGGCCTGGGTGTCCCGGGCGCGCGCGATCGCCTCGGCCCCGGTGCCGGCCTCGGCTACCACCTCCATGTCCGGTTCGGACTCCAGCAGCAACCGGAACGTACCCCGCAGCAGGGCCTGGTCGTCGGCGAGCACTACGCGAACGGTCACCGGTCCCCCCCTTTCACCGGGATCGTAGCGTGGACTGCGAACCCGCCGTCCCGGCCCGGTTGAGCGGCCAGGGTCCCGCCGCAACTGAGGGCGCGTTCCCGCATGCCGATGATGCCGTGTCCGGTCCCCGGCCCGCGGTACCCCGGCTCCCGGCCAGGCGCCGGGCCGTTGGTGACCGCCAGGTCGAGCCGGTCGCCGCGCCAGTGCACAGTGACGGCGACGGCCGCGCCGGGCGCGTGCTTGGCCGCGTTGGTGAGCGATTCCTGCACGATGCGGTAGACGGCCAGGTCCCCGCCGGGCGGCAGCCCGGCGGGGACGCCGTCGACGGTCAGCGCCACCTCCGTGCCCGCGGACCGGAAGCCGGCGGCAAGCTCACCGAGCTTGTCGATCCCCGGGGTGGAGTGCCCGGCGCCCGCGTCGTCGGGGTTGTCGCCGTCGCTGCGCAGCAGCCCGACGGTGGCGCGCAGCTCGTCGAGCGCCTGGCGCGAGTGGAGGCTGATGCCGCTGAGCGCGGCGGCGGCCTTGGGGTCGTTGCGCATCAGGTACTCGGCGACGCTGGCCTGCGCGTTGACGAGGGCGAGATGGTGGGCGACCATATCGTGCAGGTCCCGGGCGATGCGCAGCCGCTCGCCGGTGACCTGCCGCCGTGTTTCCTCCCGGAGCTCCCGGCGCCGGCGGGCGGTCCGCTCGCGCCGCAAGCTGACCAGGACGCCCGCCGCGGTGGCGATCATGACCAGGTCGAACATCACCATGTCGGTGATGACCAGGAATCCCGGCTGGGCGATGACGCCGACGGCGAGCAGGGCCCCGGCGGCCAGGCCGCCCGCGAGCCAGCCCGCCGGCCAGCGGCGACGGCTGGCGACCGTCCAGGCCGCGACGCAGGTCGCGATCGGCACCGGCTGGTAGGCGCCCATCGCGATCCCCGCAGTCGTGTAGGCCCCGGCGAACGGCAGGACCGCGAGGTGCAGGCACTCCACCGCCGTCACGGCGGCGAGCACGGGCACCGGCCACCGGGTCCGGCCGAGCAGCGGCAGCCAGGCGGCCAGGGTGAGGATCAGCACCGCAGTTCCCTGGAACTGCGGCCCTTCACCCCGGCGGAAGGTCAGCGCGGCGAGCATCGTGGCCAGCGTGATCGCGTTCACCACGGCCGCCGCCGCGGCGGGAGGCAGTTTGCCCCGGCGCCGGGCGGCGGTGCGGGCAGCCTCGGGCGGCTGCGGGCTGGCGTCCACGCTCACGCTCTAATGATCGCTGACGGCTGAGTGACCTCGTGGTCAGGCTCGTCCGGGGCCTCGATCGACAGGCGCGGGGTGAGCCGCTGCGCCCAGCGGGGATAGGCCCAGTTCCAGTGTCCGGCGAGCGTCATCAGGGCGGGGATCAGGGTCAGCCTGACCAGGAGCGCGTCGATGATGACGGCGATGGCCATGCCGACTCCGATCGAAGCGACGATCCGCTGGCCGCTGAAGCCGAACGAGCCGAATACGCACGCCATGATCGCCATGGCCATGACGATGACCCGCGCGGTCTCGGTGACTCCCTGCCGGATGGCCCTGGCGTTGTTCCCGGTGCGCTGCCACTCCTCACGGATCCGGCTAAGGAGGAACACCTGGTAGTCGGTGGACAGGCCGAACACCACGCCGACGATGCACACCGGGATGATGAAGGAAACCGGCGCGGCCGACCCCACCCCGAATAGGGCCGATCCCCAGCCGAACTGGAAGATCGCGGTGATCGCGCCCAGCCCGGCCAGGATCGAGCCCAGGCTGGTGAGCGCCCCGGTCAGCGGGATGAGGACGCTGCGGAACGCCAGTGCCAGCAGCACGAACCCGAGCAGCCCGATCAGCAGCAGGTACAGCGGCAGCTTGCTCATCAGTGCGTTGGACATGTCGATAGTCGACGCGGTGGTCCCGCCGACGTATACCCGCAGGGGCGTACCGACTTCGGCCTCCGGGATCACGTCGTGCCGCAAGGTTGTCACGAGGTCGCTCGTCTGGGCGGCCTGCGCACTGGTGCGCGGTACGACCGTGATCAGCTCAAGGCCCTTCCCGACGGCCGTGGGGGCGGTCACTGAGGCGACATCGCTGGCGGAGGGAAGTTCGGTCGCCAGCTTGGCCAGCGCCTGCCGCGACGCGGCGTCCGGGGCCTGGGCGACGAGCAGCAGCGGGGCGTCGAATCCCCGGCCGAAGCCGCTGGCCATCACGTCGTAGTATGCGCGGGTGGACGACCCAGCGGGGTCGCTGCTGGCGTCGGCGGAACCAACGCGCATGCTCAGCACCGGAACGGCTATCGCGAGGATCGCGAGCAGGCTCAGGACGACGGCGCGGCGTGGTGCCCGCTCTACCAGCCCCGCCCAACGCGCTGCCAGGCCGTGCCGCGCGCGCCCGTGCGCGCCCCAGGCCAGGCCTGCGTGGCCGCCGGCCAGTGCGCGGCGCTGCCGCCGGGACAGCACCCGGGTGCCCAAGATGGCGAGCAGCGCGGGCAGCAGGGTAGTCGCCGACGCGACCGTGAACAGCACGGTGACCGCCGCGGCCTCCGCCATCCCTGTCAGCACGCTGAGGTTAACGACGAGCATGCCGAGCAGCGCGGCGATAACCGTTACCCCGGCGAACACCACGGCCCGGCCCGACGTGGCCAGCGCTCGCGCAATCGCGTCCGGGACTGACTCCCCGGAAAGCAGCCCCTTGCGGTACCGGTTGACAATGAACAGGGCGTAGTCGATGCCCACGCCCAATCCGATCAGGCTGCCCATGGTCAGGCTGGTGCTCGACAGGCTCACCACGTGCGAGCCGAGCAGGACCGCCAGCGTCCCCAGCCCCACGCCGGTGACGCCGGTGATTACCGGCAGCGCCGCCGCCCAGGCCGAGCGGAACACCAGCAGCAGGATCAGCAGGGCGGCCAGGATCCCGACGGCCTCGGTTCCCTCCGAGGCACCGACCGACGGGGCGAAGGCCGTGCCGCCGACCTGGACGTCGAGAGCCGCGCCGCGCAACTGCCCGGCGGCCTGCTCGACCGGCTTGACATCGGCGCCCTTGGCCAGGATCACGGTCGCGTAGGCGGTGTTTCCCGACGGGCTGACCTGCGCCGCTCCCGCCGCGCTGTACGGGCTGACGACCGATTCCACGCCAGGCAGGTGCGCGACCTTGCCGAGCATCGCGGCCGCGGCCTTCTCGACTGCCGGGCTGGCGACCGACCCGTCCGTGACATGCCAGGCGATGTTCCCGCTGACCGTGGAATTCGATGAGACGAGACCGCCATGCCCGGCGTTGTCAAGCAGGCTGTAGGCGGTGGCGGACTCGCTGTTCGGCACCTGGGCGGAATCGGTGAATCCCGACCCGAGCCTGACCGTCAGCCCTGCCAGCAGCAGCAGCGCGATAATCCAGCCGCCGAGGACAATGACTCTTTTCCTGGCGCACAAGCGTGCGAGGCGTTCCACGGGATCCCCTTTCGGGTAGGCACAATCTGACCCTTCCAGCCTCGCGATCCTGGTCGCGTAAATCGTCGGCCGAGCGCGGTCATTGCACCTACCGCGACCGCGGTACGGTCCACGGTCCAACGCCGGCCGCCTGCTCCGCCCGCGGTACCCGGAGTAAACGACCGGCTGGTCCCGTGCGCCCTGATACCCAGCACCATTCAGCCCCCAGATGGGTGATTCCTTGAACGCTGCTCGGAGGTGCGGAGAAGGTGCCCACCATCGACCGTGACGAACGACCTGGATACCTCCTGATCGCACTGCAGGTGGAGATCGACGATGACGTGGCCTGCCCGGCAGGAGCAGCCGGGCCAGCCCAGCGGCTGGGCACCTGTTCCCCTACCTGCCGAGCCAGCCCGGCTGCCACAAGCGGTTCGCGACCGCGGCACCGAAGCTGGCCGTGGTGACCGATCACTTGGCCCGTCAGTCGCCGTGCTGCTATGACCCGGTGCGGCTGCCGTTCCTGCCGCTGACCGTCATCTCCGCAGTCGCCTCGATGCCAGCCTGTGACCACCAGCTCGCAACCATTCTGACCTGGCATAATGCCAGGCCGTTCTTCTTTACGCCGACCTTTTAGGGATAAGGACTGGCCAGCGCGCAAGCGGAACCCGCCCGCGGAGAAAGGCCGGCCTTCGCCATGCTGGCTCCTTGACGAGCCAGGCGGACCATGGTAACTAAAACGCATTAGTAAATCGCATTACCAGTGCAAGGCAGGAAGCGGGAGGTTCGGTGGACGCTGACGTCCATGCGGCACTGCGATGGCTTCGTGACCGGAGCAGCCAGGACCCGCGCCAGCGCAAGAACTCCAGCCGAGTTCTGCGTCGGCCTCCTGAGCGCCGACCGGCGCTCAGGAGAATGGCACGCGCCAGCGGCCCTCGCCCGCGCCGAAACCTGTGCTGCCATCAGGCATCCCTCCCATGAGTTGCGACTCCGTCGCCTCGGGGCTGGCCGCTGACCGGTCGGCGCCCGCGCATTTAAGCACGTACTCGCCTACATCACGCCCGCTGGGAGACCTTCGATTAGCCGTAAGAGGGAGAAGGAAATGAGGGACGCTACCCGAACGGCGGTTCGCATCTTGGCTGCGGTCGCCGTTGTCGCATCTGTTGGCTTGCTGCAGCCGCTGGCTGCAGGTGCGACCGCCGGAGCCAGTGCCATATCTGGCGGCGGAATAAGCGGTACCACATACTACGTGGACTGCGCCCGAACGGTAAACGGAAACGGCTCGATTTGGGCTCCTTTCAATAATGAGGAATCCGTGAACAGCCGCACGCTTGGCCCCGGCGACCAGGTCCTGTTCGAACGGGGCACGAGTTGCACGGGCCAGTTGGCACCGCAAGGCAGCGGGACCTTCTGGCAGCCCATTGTCATCGGGGCTTACGGATGGGGATCCCTCCCGGTACTCAACGCGACCCTTGCGACATCACAGACCGTCCTGCTCGCCAATATGTCGCACGTGCAGGTCAGAGACCTTTCCCTTACAGGGGATCCAGTGGGCGCCCCGACCAACTCGCAACGCGAGGGCATCCAGGTAGTCGCCTCAACCGGCGTAGTGAGTGACGTGACAATCGAAGGGCTCACTGTCAGCGACGTTGGAGCCCCCGGCCAGCAGGGCGGTGCGCAAGGAATCGGTTTCTTTGCCTCCGCAGGCCAGCATTTCAACGGCGCAATAATTCGGAATAATACGGTGTCGAATATTGGCGGCGGAGGCATCACGGTCTTCGGCGGAGGAAGCAACCGGCCGAGCGCCGATGTCGCCTGGCCTTCGGCTTCCACCAATGTCCTGATTACTCACAACCGTGTGAGCTACGTCCAGAACAACGGCATCTTTGTCAGCGGCGATGAGGCGCCGGCAACAAGCTTCAACACCGTAAGCTACGCGACTCTGGACAACGGGGGCTACACGACCGCCGCCGCGTGCGCTGTCGCCGTCTGGGGCTTCAACGTCGATAACGCCCTGTTCGAATACAACAGCGTATCGCACAGCACATTCGATGGCACCGTGTCGAAGACAACTGGATACGGCTGCGACGGAGACGCATACGACATCGACTACGACCAGGACGGAACGGTCTTCCAGTACAACTACAGCTATGACAACCCCGGCGGGTTCATTCTTTTCTGCGCTACCAATGTCGCGCACCGGGGGATCGTCCGGTACAACCTCAGCGTCGATGATGGAGACGTCTTCGGCGCTGCTCCGTGCCAAGGAGAGGTGCCTCCGACCACCTATGACTTGGACGGTATCCAGGTGTACAACAACACATTCGTCTCGACCGTCCCGAAGATCGCAACTGAGCAGGACCAGACACTCGCTCGAGAGGTCGTTCCCTACTACGGGAACTTCCTGTTTGAGAACAACATCGTCTACGCGACTGGCACAGTACCGAGCACGACCTTCTTCAACTGCGGAAGCAACTGCTCGAACAATCTCTACTACGGCATGCCGAGTGCAACCAACGGAAACGTATACGGCGCGAACGCGGTCTTCGCCGATCCGCTCATGTTCCATCCATTGGCCACGAGCGACACCAGCTTCATAGCTCCCGATTTCCAGGTCGCATGGAACTCGCCAGCGATTTGCGCAGGCACCACCCCGCCTGCTGTTATGGTGCCAGCACTGGTCGTGACCCGCGACTACTTCGGCCATCCCATACCGCAGCCTGAGACCATTGGCTTCGATCAGCGGAACTGCTCCAAATTCGGCCAGCTGCGGAGACCAGGTCTATGACATCGACGGCCTCCTCGGGGTGCTCGGTGGACTGATTTGCCATCATGGGCGCTGGCGTCCACCTGGCTTTGGTCCTGCTCGCCCCCGGCACCGTATGGGCGGCCGGGCTGCCGTTGCTGGCCTGCGGGCCCGGAATGGGGTGCTGCTTCGCGTCAGTGTTCGCCGTGGCGCTCGGCGACGCCGGCGCGAGCAGGCCGGCAGCGCGAGCGGCACCCTCAACGCCGTGCAGCAGATCGCGAACGCCGTCGGCGCCGCGCTGATCTAAGCGGCCGGGCCGCGGTCAGACCTGCCGCTGGCCGCCGTCCGCGTAGATGCTGGTTCCGGTGATGTAACTGCTGTCGCCGCTAGCAAGGAACAGTGCGACGGAGGCGATCTCGGCGGGGTCGGCGACCCGGCCGAGCGGGATGCTGGCGGCCATCGCGGCGCGCAGTTGCGCGACCGGGACCGGTGCCGACGCGGCCAGCCCGGGGGTGTCCACTACGCCAGGGGTGATGACGTTGACCCGGATACCGCGGCCGCTCAGCTCGCTGGCCCAGGTTCGGGCGAAGGACCGGACAGCGGCCTTGGAGGCAGCGTAGGCGCCGTAACCTTGGTTGCCGCCATCAGCGGCGACCGAGCCGATAAGGATGACCGAGGCACCGTCGTTGAGCAGCGGCAGTGCCTTCTGGACGGTGAAGACGGTGCCAGTGACATTCGTGCCGAACACCGAGTCGAGGTGCTTGGCACTGGTCTGTTCCAGCGTCGCCGTGCCTCCGTCGGCGGCGCTCGCTACCAGCACGTCCAGCCGGCGGTGATCGGCGGCGATCCGTGCGTAGAGCTCGTCGAGGTCAGCGGGGCTGGCGCTGTCGGCGCGCACGCCGGCGACGTTCGCTCCGATGCTCGCCACGGCCTGATCGAGCTGGGGTTCCCGGCGTCCGGTTAGGTACGTGAAGGCGCCCTCGGCGGCCAGCCGCCGGGCGATCGCCAGGCCTATTCCGGCCGTGGCCCCGGTGACTACGGCGGTCTTGTTGGCAAGTCGCGGTCCGGTCATGTCTCCTTGGAATGCCTCTCTTGATTCGTGGTACGCGTGGCGCTGGTGTCAGCGCGCCGTGTAACCGCCGTCGATGTAGAGCTCGGAGCCAGTCACGAAGGCGGCGTCGTCGCTGGCCAGGTAGGCGATGCCGGCCGCGACGTCTTCCGGGTTGCCCAGCCGTCCCATCGGGGTGTTATCCAGGATCGCCTGGTGAACCGCGGCGGACCCGGGCCTTGAGTGCGGCCCCTCTGGACGGAGCAGCGGCGTGTCAATGAAGCCGGGATGCACCGAGTTCACTCGGATCCCCTGTTTGGCCCAGTGCAGCGCGGCCGTCTTGGTGAGGACGCGGACCGCGCCCTTGGCGGCGTGGTAAGCGGAGGACGAGCCGAAGCCGCCGACGGCGCCGAAGATCGAGCTGATGTTGATCACCGAGGCATGCCCGGAGCGCAGCAGCGCGGGAGCGGCGTGCTTCATGCCGAGGAACACCCCGGTCTGCAAGATGGCGATGCTGCGGTCCCAGCTTGCTAGCGTGACTTCCTCGATCGGGTCGCTCTCGCCGTGCACGCCCGCGTTGTTGACGAGGATGTCGAGCCCGCCGAACTGCTCGACCGTGCCCGCTACCGCCTGCTGCCACTGCTGCTCGGACACCACGTCCAGGTGCAGGTAGGCGGTACGCTGGCCGGACTCGCCGAGCGTGCTCGCCACCGTCTTGCCGCCTTCGTCGTTGACGTCGGTGATCATCACTGTGGCCCCCTCGGCCGCGAGCCGCTGAGCGGTCGCCTTACCGATGCCGCTTGCCGCGCCAGTGACCAGGGCGACTCTGCCCGCTAGGCGTTCCATGGCATTTCCCTTTCGTGGCCGCGTTCGTTAGGTGCCAAGCGTGCGGCGCAGCCAGCCGGCTCGCGCCGCGATCATCTCCCGTGACAGCCGTGCTTGCGGTGCCGCCATGTCGAAGGCGTGGAAGCCGCCGGGCCACACGTGCAGTTCGCAGTCGCCGCCCGCTGCCCAGATGCGCGAGGCGTAGGTGACGTCCTCATCCCGGAACACCTCGGCGCTGCCAGCATCGATGAACGTCGGCGGCAGGCCGGACAGGTCGGCGGCGCGGGCCGGGGCGGCATAGGCGGGCACCTGGCTGGACGCGCGGAGCACGCCCAGGTAGGCGTCCCAGCCGGTCTCGTTGCTGCCCCGGTCCCAGCGGCCGAACCCGTCGATCTGGTAGCTGGAGACCGTCTCGTTGCGGTCGTCGAGCATAGGGTAGATAAGGACCTGGCCGGCTAGTGCCGGGCCGCCCTCGTCGCGGGATCGCAGTGCCGTCCCGGCGGCGAGGCCACCGCCGGCACTGGCGCCGGCGAGGACCAGCTTGCCCGGGTCGTAGCCGAGCTCGCCGTTGGTGCCCGCCAGCCACAGCAGCCCGGCGTAGCAGTCGTCGAGCGGCGCCGGGTACGGATGCTCGGGCGCGAGCCGGTACTCCACCGTCACCAGCACCGTGTCCAGGTCGGTAACCCAGTTCATGACCGGGCCGGTGCCGAACCAGCGGTCGCCGAGGATCATGCCGCCGCCGTGGATGTAGTAGACAGCGGGCCCGCCCGGCGTACGGTCTGGGCGCTCGACGATGCTGACCGTGAGATCCGGCGCGCCGGACGGTCCCGGAATCGTCCGGTCGGTATACCGGATCGGGAGGTCGCCGATGACCTCGTCCGGATCGGTTGCGGGCATTATCTGCCGGATCGTCGCGATCATGCCCGGCGTGATGGTGGGCGGCCCGTCGCCGAACGAGGCGAGGACCCCGGCCAGTTCGGGGTCGAACGGCGGTGCCGGCTTGCTGGTCGCTTCGGTCATCGGACGATCAGGTCCGCGCCGAAGTGCGGGTCGATCGCTTGGTAGCTGTCGCGCAGGCTGGGGTCAATGGCGGGCGTGGCGCCGTCGGGCCGTCGGCCGGCCGGGTCGCGCAGCCAGTTCCAGAGCAGCCGGGTGTCGAGCGGGCCGTTGGCGGCGGACCGGCCGTAGTCGTTCTGGTAATAGTTACTCGCTCGCGGGTCCATGTAGGTCATCAGCTTCTCAGCCCGGTCGACCTCAGCGTTGTACCGCCAGTAGGCGTCTGCGGTGGCCTCGACCGAACGGTGGCCTGACTCGATCAGGCCGGCGATGTTCTCCAGCGCGAACCGGGTGGTGATCTCTTCCATGCCGATGATCTGCATCCCCTGCAGCAAGTTGGTGTTGGGGCCATAGATGATGAAGAAGTTGGGGAAGCCGGGCAGCATGGTGCCGATGTAGGCCCGGGCGCCGTCCTGGGCCCACAGGTCTTCGACCCGCTGTCCGCCGCGGCCGCGCACCTCCATCGGCCACAGGAAGTCATTAGCGCGGAAGCCGGTAGCGAGCACGATGACATCAACTGGGCAGCGGCTGCCGTCCGGCAGCTCGATGGCGTCCTCGGTAACCCGGCCGACGCCCTCGGTGATCAGCGTGACGTTGTCGTTCAGGAGCACATCGATGACGCTGTAGTCCTTGTCGATGAGCACCGGGCGGGCCGACATCGGCGGCGCCTTCGGGATCATCTTCTCCAGTAGGTCGGGGCGGTGCCCGAGCTTGGAGGTGAGAAACGCGATCCGCTGGTCCCTTATCTTCTTGTTGATGCTGCTGACGGCGTGCTCGTCGCGGAAGTCCGGGTCGACCTGCAGCCCCGGCAGGCTGTTTTGCGGGCGCTGCATGTGGGCGGCGCGGAAGCGGCTGAAGTTGGCCAGGTAGGGGAAGTTCCGATCGAGCCAGGTCACCTGCTCGGGGAAGGGAGCCAGGTAGCCGGGGGCCTCGTAGACCCAGTTAGGGGTGCGCTGGAAGACGTAGACGTGCTCGGCTTCCCTGGCGATCTCGGGAATCATCTGGTAGCCGGTGCAGCCTGTTCCGATCACCGCGACCCGCTTGCCGACCAGGTCGAGCCCGGCGGGCCAGCGGGCGGTGTGGAACCAGGAACCGTGGAAGTTCTCGATTCCGTCGAAGTGCGGGACGTTCGGCCGGGACAGGAACCCGACCGCGGTGATGACGGCGTTCGCCCGGACGGTGACGCTGCCGCCGGGCTGGTCAGCGGTGATGACCCACTGCGCGTCCCCTTCATCCCACCCGATCGACCTGACCTCGGTGTGGAACTGGATGTCGCCGCGGACCCCGAAGGTGTCGGCAACCCAGTTCAGGTACTTCTCGTTCTCCGACGCCGGGCAGTACGGGTATGGCTTCTCAAAGTTGACGCCGTACAGGTGAGCGTAGGTGCGGCTCGGGGTGTCGACCCGGACGCCCGGGTAGCGGTTCTCCCACCAGGTGCCGCCGACGCTGGGGTTCTTCTCCAGCACGGTGAACGGGATACCCGCCCGCTTGAGTTGCACGGCGGCGTTGAGGCCGCCCATGCCCGCGCCGATCACCGCGACCTTGAACCCCGCCGCGGCCGCGGGCGCTGAGCCCGGCTCCGGCCAGGCGAGCCCGCGGGCCCAGGGGTCGATCGCCGACTCTTCCAGCCACTGCTCAAGCTCCTCGGCCGGGATCTGGTCGCCTACGGCCAGGCCGAGGCTGTCCCTGAGCCGCGCCGCCGGGCCGATGGGAAGGTCCCCGGCACCGGAGTCCCTGTAGGACTTCAGGAACTCCTCCGCCTTGCCCCGAATCCGCGCGGCATGGTCCTCTCCAGCGACCATGCGCAGCTCCCGGAATCCGCCGGCCACCACGGTAGTCAGCTCCGTCTCGCGCAGGTCCTCATCGCCGGTCAGCTGGTAGAGCACGCCCCGCAATGCCATCGGGTCCGCATGGCGCACTGCCTCTTCGATCGTCGCGTCGCCCGCCCCAAGCAGCTCCGCATTGTCTCGCACCGTTTCTGCGCCTCCGTCAGTATCTCCCGGCCTGCCCGGAGTCACGGACGCGCGCGGGTGGCCGTGTAACCGATCCCGGGATCGCATTGGCAGACGTACGGTATGGAGAATATACTAGCAGTCTAGTCAATGGATCACGAACACATAACGATAGGCCCTCGTTGGTCGGTCTTACGGTTCACTATCTAGATCAGGAGTATGTGATCTGGACCTTGAGTTGACCACGCTTACAATTGAGCCATGCCCGCCACCCTTCGCCAGGAGCACCGCGATGTGACCAGGCGCCGCGTCATCGCGGCCGCCCGCAAGGTGTTCGTCAAGAAGGGCTACGCGAAGGCGACGATCGAGGAGATCACCGCCGCCGCAGGTGTCAGCCGGGCCACCCTGTACCTGCACTTCGACTCCAAGTTCGCGCTGCTCGCCGCTGTCACCGAGAAGATGCGCGACGAGACCGATGCGGCCGCGGCGCGACTCGCCGGCATTCTCATCGGGCACGACCGGGCGGACCTGCGGCAGTGGGTTGAGTGGGCCCTCGGCTGGTACGTCCGCACCCGGCCGATAGCCCTGGCCGCGGCCGAGGCCGAGCTCAGCGAGGACAAGCCGTCGCAGCTGCTGCGCGGCTACCTGGACCAGCTCGAGCCCTGGGTCGAAACCTGGCCAGCCGAGCGGCGCGCTGAGGCCCGGATGCGGTTCGAACTGTGCCGCCTGCAGATGCACAACTACATGTGGGGCAAGTCCCACACCTTGTTCGCCGATAGTGAGCTGCCGGTGGATCTGTTCACGGAGATCTGGTGGAATACGCTCGCGGCGCCGCTGCTGGCCTGCCGCTGATTCGAGGCCGCCCCGAGAGGCGCTAGCGCTTTCCCTCCGTCGTCCAGCGTCGGCGGACGGCGAACGCGGCGGCCTTGGGCTGCCGGTCACGGGTGAAGAGGCCCTTCCTGTTCCCGTCGACGCGGATGATCGCAGGCCGGGTCGCGAAGTCGGCGAAGTTCCAGATATGCTCGCCGGCCACCGCATCGATGCGGTCGAACACCCTGTGGCACATCTCAAGGAACTGTACCTGGTACTCCTCCGACCAGGGGGCATCCAGCATGGAGTGCAGCCCGGGCAGGGTATCGGCACCGTACTCGCTGATGATGATGGGCTTGCGGTACTGGGCGGCCCACTGGCGCAGCTCGCCTTCCAGCACGGCCTCGGCGGCGGTCAGGTCGCCGAGGTGGGTGTACCAGCCGTAGTAGCGGTTGACCATGATCACGTCAGCCAGCCCCGACAGCTGGCACTGCCCGGGGGCTTCGCCCATGACGTTCGCGAACGTCACTGGCCGGGTCGGATCCAGCTTGCGGGCCTCCGCGAATAGGGGGGCGAAGTACTCCCGCGCCGCGGGCACGCCGGACTCCGGCTCGTTCGCGATGCTCCACAGCACCACGCTCGGGTGATTGCGGTCGCGCCCGATGAGCTCCCGGATCGACTGCAGGTGCGCGCGGTGGGTTGCCTCGCTGATCGCGTGGTCGCCGTAGGTCAGCCGCCCGGACTGGCTGGGAGAGATAGTCGTCTTGAGGTTGAGGCCGACGGCTGCCGCTTCGTCGATGACGACCACGCCGTGCCGGTCGGCGTAGTCAAGCACCTCCTCGGCGTACGGGTAGTGCGCGGTGCGGAAGGAGTTCGCGCCCATCCACTTCATCAGCTCGAAGTCGTGCACCATCAGGACGTCGTCGTGGCCGCGACCGCGCACGGTGGCGTCTTCGTGCTTTCCGAAGCCCCTGAAGTAGAACGGCTCGCCGTTGATCAGGAACTGCGTCCCGCGCGCTTCCACCGTCCGCACGCCGACCGGCAGCACGTAGCTGTCCAGCAGTCCGCCTTCAGTGTCGTGCAGCCGCGCCTCGAGCTGATAGAGGTAGCCATCCCCCGGTGCCCACGGGTGCACGTCCGGGATGACCAGCCGCCCTTCCCGCCCTGTTCCGGTAACGACCTGGCGGCCATCGGCGTCCCGCACGATGACCTGCGCCGGCAGCACCGCGCCGTACTCGCCCGACTGGCCGATGGCGTATCCGATGGTGCCCGTTGAGCCATCCAGCCCGGTATCTACCGTGATCGAGGTGATGTGCGTCCGCGGCGTCGTGTACAGCCATGCCGGCCGGTGCAGCCCGGCGTAGTTGAAGAAGTCGTGGAAGTAGTTCTGCACGCGTCCCCTGGCCGTCTGGAGTACCTCGCCGGGCGGGATGGAGGCAAAGGTCAGCTCGTTGTTGACCGCCACGGTGACGCGGGCCTCCTGCCCTGGCCTCACGTGGCCGGTCACGTCCTGCTCGAACGGGGTGTACCCGCCCTCATGCTCGGCGACTTGCGTGTCATCGACCCAGACGACAGCCCGGTGGGTGGCCGCGTCGAACCGCAGCACGATCCGCTGCCCGTCCCACCGGGCCGGAACGCGCACTGTCGTCTGGTACCAGGCGTCGCCCACGTGGTCGCGCAGGGCAGGCTCTGGCGCGATGTCGTTATAGCTGGCGGGCACCGGCATGTCTCGTGCCTGCGGCAGCGGGGCGCGCCACCATTGCTGCGTGCGGCCGGCCCCGTCGGGGTCGAGGCGGAACCGCCATAGGCCGGCCAGGGACTTGCGCTCCCGGGTAGCGCTGTCCTGGGGACGGAGCATGCCGATGTCCTCCTCCGGGTGCGTGCGTTCGTTCACGGCAGCGCGTTGCGCCGTGCGTTGCTAGGAAATGGCGTAGTCCTCCCCCGGACCCCGAGGTGGCTCAGTGCTCTCCCTCAACGCGAAGCCGACCCGCTCGGCGTGCGGCCGGAGGACGGCCGGGTCGAAGCCGTACACCGCCGCGGCGTTGCCGAAAAGGATCTTCTCCGCGTCCGCCTCCGTCACCGCCGGCTCGGCGAGCAGGGCCGCCACCTGGTCCCTCGTGGAGGGGTAGGTGGACTCAAAGTGCGGGTAGTCCACCCCGAACATCACCCGATCGCCGCGGAGGGCGAACTCACCAGGCGCGGCATCATAGCCGGAGCCAAGCTTCTCCAGCGGGAGCTGGCTCGGATGGAAGGGAGAGATGCCGGCATAGCAGTTGGCCGCCCAGTACTCGCTCGGCAGGCGGCTGAAGGCACGCTCGCGATTCAGGTAGGCCGCGAACGCTGTCCAGTCATCGCCCCGGAGCACCCGGCGGTCGAACTGGTCGAGCGCGACGCCGATCCAGTACGCCTGGGTCTCGGTGAAGACGACCTTCAGCTCCGGGAACCGGTCGAAGACGCCGCCGACGATCATCTGCCACAGCGACCGCCCGGAGAAGAAGGCCTGCTCGTACGCGAGCGTGAGGATCGCCGCCATCCCCGCGGGCTCGTACCGCGGGGAGCCGGCGCCGCCGTGCTGGCTTACCGGCAGCCCGGTTTCCTGGATCGCCGCCCACACCGGGTCGAGGGCAGGGTCGAAGAAGTACCGCCCGCCGGGAAACAGGCCCGGCATCATGATCCCGCCGAGCCCGTGCTCTTTCGCCCAGTACACGTCCCTGACGGCCTCCCCGACGTCATCGAACAGCACCGGCGCCTGCCCGGCGAAGCGTCCGGGCTCCTGGGCGCAGAAGTCGGCGAGCCAGCGCGTGTAGACGGCGTACCCGGCCCGGGTGAGCTCTGGGTCGCTGGCCTGGCCACCGTCCTCGAACTGGTTCGCCTGGAACGGCACGCCGTTGGGGAACAGCACCTCCGCGACCACGCCCTGGCTCTCCAGGTCCCGGATCCGGCGGCCCGGGTCCCATTGCGACTCGACTGGCAGCCGCGGCTGCATGTTCCCCGCATCCGGACGCCCCGACCTCGCTTCGGCCCGAGCCCAGTCATCGAACGCGTCCAGGTAACGGGTGGGAACGTAGTCACGGAAGCCGTCCCGCGACGCCCTGACGTGCCCGTCCACCGAGATGATCGCCGTTGATGCCATCGGGTCCTGCCTTCCTCGCCGCATGCGCGCTTGCGATTCCTCCGTTTCGTGAAAGTGCCCGCCTGGTGCCCGGCACCTCCCGGCCTTCCGCTGCAGGGAGTCCTTCCACTAGCGTGGTAATACGCATTAACAACTTAGCGCCGGGCATCCGGCCAGACAAGGCGCAGGCCGCCGGATCACCGCATCCCCGGCTGGGCAGAAGGAATGAGGTACATGACGGGCAAGCCGAACTTCATCATCGTCCTGGCTGACGACATGGGCTTCTCCGATCTCGGCTGCTACGGCGGGGAGGTCCGGAGCCTCAACATCGATGCTCTGGCCGCCGCGGGGCTGCGCTACACGCAGATGTACAACTCGGCCCGGTGCTGCCCGTCACGGGCCGCGCTGCTGGCCGGGGTACACCCGCACCAGGCCGGGATCGGCTGGATGACCTTCGGCGGGCTGGCCAGTTCCTCCTCGCCGGGAACCTGGACGTCAATGCTGGAACAGCGCGGTCGCTACCAGGGGTACCTCGATGATTCGTGCGCCACCATCGCGGAGGTCCTTCGGCCGGCCGGTTACCGGACCATGCTCAGCGGGAAGTGGCATCTCGGAGGCGACGTCAAGCCCAGCGAGATTACCCTGTTCGACCCGGCCCGACCCGGCCCGCCCGTCACCCCCCTCGAGCGAGGGTTCGATGAGTTCTGGGGCCTCTACGGCGGGGCCGCCAACTACTACGCCCCGCGCATCCTGATGAACGGCTACGACATCGTCGACGTCGAGGACCCGGCGTTCTACCTCACCGACGCCATCACCAGCCATGCCATCGACATGATCGACCGGGCCGCCGCCAGCCAGGCCCCGTTCTTCCTCTACCTGGCATACACCGCCCCGCACTGGCCCCTGCAGGCACTGGAGGAGGACATCGCCCGCTACGAGCTGACCTACCGCGACGGCTGGGACCTGACCCGGGCCGAGCGGCACGAGCGGCTCCGGGACGCGGGCCTGCTTGACCCGAGATGGCGAATCAGCGCGCGCGACCCGGACTCCTATCCCTTCGCCGACGCCCGGTACCCGGAGTGGGAGGCCATGCGGATGGCGGTGTACGCGGCCCAGGTCGACCGGATGGACCAGGGCGTCGGCCAGGTGGTCGGCCGCCTGCGGGCCCATGGCCTCCTCGAGGACACCGTGATCCTCGTCTGCTCGGACAACGGAGGCTCGTCGGAGTTCCTGGCGGAGGAGGCGGAAGTCGAGGGGGCAGACCGGTACCAGGGGTCAGCACCGGACGGACGGCCCGTCCGGATCGGCAACATCCCCGGGCTTCCGCCCGGCGGGCCCGCCACGTTCATGTCCTACGACCTGCCCTGGGCCAACGCGTCCAACAGCCCGTTCCGCCGGTTCAAGTCATGGGTGCATGAAGGCGGGATCTCTACGCCGCTGGTGGTGCACTGGCCGCGCGGCATCCCACAGCCGGGGATCCGGGCGGCGCCTGTCCACTTCACCGACGTGCTACCCACGATCGCCGAGCTCGCCGGCGCGGCACTGCCCGCCGAGCGCGACGGGGTCGAACTGCAATCCGTCGAAGGCGAGAGCTTCGCACCCTCGTTCACGCGGGCGGAGTGGCGGCGCTCGAGGCCGCTATGGTTCGAGCACGAGGGCAACCGGGCGCTGCGAGAAGAGTCATGGAAGCTAGTCGCGCGCCATCCAGGCCAATGGGAGCTGTACAACATCGAGGACGACCGGACCGAGACAACCGATCTGGCCGACCGAGAGCCGTCCCGGGTGAAGCGGATGGCGCGGGAATGGGAGCAGACCGCCCACAGGGTCGGCGTGCGGCCCGACCTATCGCGCGTATGGGATTCCGTCGCGCAGTGGCACGCCCGGAACGCTGAATCGATGCGGACGAAGTAGCGCGCTGATCAAGCCCCAGCCTCCCGCCTCCGCAACCATCGCGGCCAGCCAGGCAGAACGCATGACGACTGCCCGGCTGGCGGGTGGCGGGGGCAAGCCACACCGGGCGTTGCCCTCCTCAGCGCCAGGTCAGGCGGATGAGCGCTGAATGACCCTTCCACTCTTCCTGGGCGGCGGCAAGGTGCGGCTCACGCCCGGCCAGGCTGGTGGTGATGGCCTCCGCGAGCCGGCGGCCCGCCAGGTGCAGGTCATAGCTCACCGTCGTAAGCGGCGGGCTCGCCAGCCGTGCGATCGGGATTTCATCGGCCCCGATGACCGCGATGCCCGCGGGGGCGGTCAGTCCGTGCTCGCGCAAGCCTGCCAGCACCGCGATCGCGATATTGTGCGTGCTGAAAACCTATGCCACCAGGCGATATTCATGAATCACGCCACCAGCGCGGTCACGCCGAAGGACGCGGACGTGGTCCAGGTCGGTGACGCCATCTGGCAGCGGGCGCAGCGGCGCGGCCTGGTCCAGTGTGCGGTGCGGCCGGTGGGTGTTGTAGAAGTCCTCGTACTCGCGCAGGACGGTCATCAGGTGGCGCTGATTCCAGATCAGGGTCCGGTCCAGCAGCTCGCGCCGGCAGCTGCCGATCCAGCGTTCCATGATCGCGTTGCCCCGCATCGTCAACTACACCCGGTCCGCATGATCGGTATCGCCGCACCCGTGTTATCCACCCGTTCCACCCGCTGTCCGGCCGGGATTTCGAGTTCGTCGTCTACCGGCAGAACTGGGGTGAGGACCGGGTCCACCTTCGTGACGAGAGCGGGCAGTTGTTCTCGGTGCCAGCCAGGTGGACCGACGTGGCGGTGCCTGACCCGTTCGTGGTGGTCGCGGCGGGCCGGTGCCCGTTCACCACCGATGGCCTGCTGGCCGTCGCGGACCTGGTGGACCGGATCCGCGCCCGGCGTGACAGTGACCCGGCTGTAAAGCCGATTATGCCGTGAGCGTCAGGGAGATTACGCCGCGCTGGCTTCTGGCCGTGGCCATCCTGGGTGCAGTGATCCAGATATTGCTGCACATTATCCGGTGGAATCTCGCGACACGCCGACAGCGTCGCGTGCTTACGCTGGCAGGATGCGGCAAAATCATCATGACATCAGTCAGGATGAGGAGGCGGCATGGCCGGGCAGCAGCGCAGGCAAGACCCCAAGGAAGCGGCGCTGGCCGCCACCCGGTGCCTGAACCCGCACCCCGAGCAGGTGACCGACCCGGAGTTCCTGGCCAGCGACTTCTTCGACGCCCGGGACGCGGTCCAGGTCAAGTACGAGATGGTGCGCAAGGTGCGGGCCGACGGCGCCCCCGTCACCGAGGCCGCGGCGGCGTTCGGGTACTCCCGCCCCGCGTACTACGCCGCGGCCGCCGCGCTGGAGTCCTCCGGGCTGGAGGGGCTGGTGCCGGCCCGGCCCGGGCCGCGCGGCGGGCACAAGCTCACCGAGGAGGTCCTGGCCTGGGCCGAGGAGCAGCTGGCCGCCGACCCCGCGCTGCGCCCGGCGGGGCTGCCGGGCCTGATCGAAGGTGCCTTCGGCGTGCGCGTGCACCCCCGGTCGGTCGAGCGAGCGCTGGCCCGCCGCCGGGAGCGCCACTCCAAAAGCCGCTGACCTGCCCGCCCCCGCAAGAAAGGAGGACCACCCGTCCCTGCCCCTGCTCCCATCACCTGGCCACGCGGCTGCTGAACCAGGCGCCCGCCTGGATGCCGGCCAGGACAACGCCCCCGGCGGCGTGCTGGACGCCCGCTACGAGCAGCTCCGCCATGCCGCCCTGCACGCACGCGCGCAGGCGTTCCCGCTCGGCCTCGGCGTGCTGGCCGGCAAGGGCATCACCGCCTGGCAGCGCGCCCTGGCCAGCCTCGTCCCGATCCCCGCCCGCCGGCCAGCGCCAGGCTGGTCGCAGGCCCCGCCGCCCGCCGGCCTGGCCGCCGAGCTCATCAGCGCCCTGGCGGCCGTCGCGCTCGCCGCAGCCGGCAGCGCCCCCGTAACCGCTCATCCCTGAAGGAGGCCACGATGCTCCCCGATACCGTCGCGTCGAAGGTGACCGCCGCCCACCTGTCCCGCCGGGCGCTGCTCTACGTCCGCCAGTCCAGCCTCAAGCAGGTCATCCGCAACACCGAGTCCGCGATCCGCCAGTACGACCTGCGCGGCAAGGCGATCGCGCTGGGCTGGGCGGCCGACCAGGTCACCGTCATCGACATCGACCAGGGCCAGTCCGGCTCCTCCGCTGCGGACCGGGAAGGGTTCCAGCAGCTGGTCGCCGAGGTGTCCCTCGGCCGGGCCGGGATCGTGCTCGGCCTGGAATGCTCCCGGCTGGCCCGCAACAACGCCGACTGGCACCAGCTCCTGGAGATCTGCGCCATGACCGGCACGCTGATCTGCGACGAGGACGGCCTCTACGACCCGCGCGCCTTCAACGACCGCCTGGTCCTCGGGATGAAAGGGCAGATCAGCGAATATGAGCTCCACTTCATCCGGGCCCGGCTGCGCGGCGGTCAGCTGTCCAAGGCCCGCCGCGGCGAGCTGGTCATGGAGCTGCCCATAGGGCTCGTCTACGACCCGGCCGGGCACGTCATCCTCGACCCCGACGCCGCCATCCAGGGCGCAGTCCGGCACCTGCTCGCCACGTTCGAGGCCGCCAGCTCGGCCACCGCCGTGGTGAAGGCGTTCAACGCCGCCGGGCTGACCTTCCCATGGCGGCACCGCAAAGGCCCCCGCAAGGGCGAGGTCGACTGGCAGCCGCTGCGGCACTCCACCGTGCTGAACATCCTGCACAACCCCCGCTACGCAGGCTGCTTCACCTACGGCCGGCGCCGCGAGCAGCTGCTGCCCGGCGGGAAACGGGCCACCATCACGCTGCCCCGCGACCAGTGGACCTCCTTCATCCCCGGCGCCCACCCCGGCTACATCACCCTGGACCAGTGGGAGGCCAACACCGCCAGGCTCGCGGCCAACGCCGCCGCGCACGGCCGCGACCGCGCCGCCGGGCCGCCCCGCGAAGGCCCCGCCCTGCTGCAGGGCATCATCATCTGCGGCCGCTGCGGCGGCCGGATGACCATCCGCTACCACGCACGCGGCGGCAAGGACCTGCCCACCTACCTCTGCCAGCGCGACGGCATCGCCAACGCCCGCCCGATCTGCACCGCGATCCCCGGCCACACCCTCGACGAGCACGTCGGCGCCCTGCTGATCGCCGCCCTCACCCCGCTGGCCGCCGAGGCCGCCCTCCAGGTCTCCGCCGAGCTCCAGCACCGGGCCGCCGAGGCCGACGCGCTGCGCGCCGCCCACGTCGACCGCGCCCGCTACCACGCCGACCTCGCCCGCCGCCGCTACCTCGCCGTCGACCCCGCCAACCGGCTCGTCGCCGACACCCTCGAAGCCGACTGGAACACCGCCCTGCGCGCCCTCGGCGACGCCCAGGCCGCCTACGACAAGGCCAGCGAGCAGCACGCCGGCACCCTCACCCCAGCACAGAAAAACCGGATCGCCCAGCTCGTCACCGACCTGCCCGGCATCTGGAACGACCCCGCCACCCCGCAGCGGGAGCGCAAGCGCATCACCCGGCTCCTGCTCACCGACGTCACCGTGACCAGGACCAGCGACACCATCACCGCGCACGCCCGCCTGGCCGGCGGCCAGCACCGCACCCTCACCCTGCCAGTCCCCGAGCCCGCCTGGAAAATCCGGCAGACCAAGGCCACCACCATCACCGAGATCGACAGCCTGCTAGACCACCACACCTGCGCCGAGATCGCCGCCATCCTCCAAAGCCGCGGCCTGCCCAACGGCCAGGGACGCCCCTTCACCCCCACCATGGTGGAGCGCGTCATCCGCACCTACCAGCTACGCAGCCGCCGCCAGCGCCTGCTCGACAACGGCCTGATCCCGCTCACCCAGATGGCCGACGCCCTCGGCGTGTCCACCGGCACCGTCAAGATCTGGTACCACGCCGGAATTGTCAGTGGCCAGCGGTATAACGACAAAGGACAAGTCCTCTACGACCCGCCCGGACCCAACCCGCCAGCCCGCCACCAAGGACGCCGACACGACACCATCCGGCCTGCATGAACGCCACCTAGCCACGAATCGCTCCGAAGAGGTGCAGTATGCAACCCGAGGTTTCATTCGCGGCTCCTGAACAGCGGAGCGGACCACTCTGGCGCCGGCGGCCTGGAAGACGGCGTCGAACGCGGCGGCGAAGCTGGAATCCCGGTCATGCAGGATGAACTTTACGCTTAGCCCTGAATCGTCTAGGTCCATCGGCAGGTTCCTGGCCTGCTGCCCTACCCACGACTGGACCGGATGCTCGGTAACTCCGGGGATCCGGACGCGGCGGGTGCCGTGCTCGATGACGGCCAGCACGTAGACTTTGGCGCCGTTGACCAGGTCGGCGGTGAAGAAGTCCAGCGCCAGGATCCCTTGTGCCTGGGACCGCAGGAACTCCGCCCAGCCCGGGCCGCTGATGGCGCAGCATGAGGATCTCGGCGTCCTTCCACCACTCCTCCCGCCGCGACAGCCCCAGCAGCGACACGGCACGGGTGACAATCATGAAGATCAGCTTCAGCCCCACAGCCGAAGATCGTCCCACGCCTTGGCAGCTGGCGCGGGCCGAGCAGCCAATGGTCAGCGGAGCATCAGGCCAGGTGGCATAGGTTTCGGCACCTACAGGTAGGCGGTGGCGGACTCGCTGTTCGGCACCTGGGCGGAATCGGTGAATCCCGACCCGAGCCTGACCGTCAGCCCTGCCAGCAGCAGCAGCGCGATAATCCAGCCGCCGAGGACAATGACTCTTTTC
>Ga0335072_10002498_pt1 | contig 28491 bp, 26 predicted proteins | sample Lox_Sample_21_FD_206725 | JGI IMG/M metagenome (GOLD analysis project Ga0335072, IMG submission 206725) | Soil microbial communities from Loxahatchee National Wildlife Refuge, Florida, United States - Lox_Sample_2.1 | ecosystem: Environmental > Terrestrial > Soil > Wetlands | place: USA... | reverse complement strand
CACCCAGAATGTATTAGAGAAAAGGCAGAAAAGACGAGAAGAGCGGAAGACGGTATATGTTCCAGAAGGTGCAGCAAGCCTACAACCTCTTTAGTGATCCAGTACGGAGATCACATTACGATGACAAAATCAAGCTGGCAGAGGTGCGGAAGGAAGCCATGGTGATGGGCTCTCTGCAGGCACCCACCTATACTATGTCGACGAGAACCATACCCGATGTTTACATGCCTGGAAGGGAGTTCAGAGACAACGCGGCCCACTGAGTCGATGCTGTTCGAGCTGTTCCGCTCTGTTGCGCCAATCGCCTCAATCCGAGTCCGCCTTAACGCTGTCACTCCCCGGCCACTGGCCATTCCCATGTCAGCTGCTAAACCATTGACGATGACGAATGTGCGCTGGAGGATTTGGACCACACTATAATCAAAGGGCCAACCGTGATGTCGTACTGCAGAACAATATGACGACAAACAATTCGCAAAGGCTATCCGGAGCTGCAACAAGTACGTATTCGTACAATAGCAGAAAATAACAGTGTTATATGCCTCAATGAACCTTGTGACAAGAATTCGAGTAATTTGAATTTGCTTTGACTAAATATCCGGCCGAACTGCGAACCTCTGGTACCCATCTAGCGTATTAGCGGAGCCTTGGGCTGCGGCTTAAAATCGCCAACTTGCAAATGCCCAATCGATAGCCAGCACGTCCCATTCAGTCAAAGGCAAATCACGGGCTGTAGAGGTGAATGTCCCTCGTCCAAGTCTGTGAGTCTGCTGCATTCAGAAGCGTGTAAAGTGCTTCGTTGCTGCGAAGATACAACGAGAATCCTCTAGCTGCGCAGTTCCACAACGATGTGAGTAAGTGAGAGTTCGTTACTGATTCCAAGAGGTCTTCTATGACCACGCGACGACTGTATGATAGGACAGTGTCGACTGTCGCTGTGTGGGGATGCTACTAAGTCCAGAAGCTTATACAGAGCCTTTGTCAGATTCCTCAGCGAAAACTAGACCGCCGAGATCACGCCTTCCTTCCATGTACAGATGTTGAAGCTAGGAAGAAGATGTTGGAGTAGCTCCACAAATACACGCCCATACATGTGCGAACCGTGTGCGAAGACGGCGCTGAAATAATGATTTTGGGCGTGTGCTGGCCAAATCATTGCAGCGGGATTTTACCCGTGCATTGGTTCTCGGAAAAGGGTTGGAACGTTATTGAGAGGCTTCGATTTGCCGTTTAGAGACGTCGAGGACGATGGAATCCTTGCGCATGGCAGACTTGTCTCTTCTCGGGCAGCGAACGCTGAGCACCCAAGAGTTGGCGCAACCAGCCGAGAAAGCTGTTGACACAGTAACGCTCAGACGGCTACCGACCGTTCAGCCTATGCTGACGGCCAATCCATCCAATGTCCTGCGCTATGGAAACCACCCAGACTGGAAAGATCCTTCCGCATACAGTATACATGGCCTAGAAGATGTGCAGAAAAAGGTTGCCCTAGGCACACAAGCAGAGAGTCTAAATAGCCATGAAGCATCCAAGCTCCCTGCTCAAGGACGAGAGGACACGGACTCGCAGATGATGGCAGCGGATGTCAAGAAGCGTAGAAGGGGTGCTAAAGCCTATTCTGGGAAGAAGTTTGAATGCACGCATGAGGGATGCGGCAAGATCTATTCCAGAGCAGAGCATCTAGATCGCCACCAACTTAATCGTCAGTAGGACTTTGCCGTCTTCTACCTACAGTATTCTAACCTTTCTTCCAGACATGCCCAAGAACATATACCGATGCGACTATCCCGAATGCAATCGTTACTTCATGCGTCAAGATTTGTGTCTGCGGCATCGTGAACGCCACACCACAAACGGGTCTCAACTGCATAAGCGAATCGTCTTTGCGCAATCCACAACGAACCAAAGTCCGATTGCGGCAGCGCTGTCACGAGGATCCCCCACCTCTGTGCGCCAGATTTCAAGTCCAACAGAATCACACAAACACGTCTCGCCCTCCGATCTCGGACGTAGTCCTGAAAATTTCCGACCGTCTATGTCCAAATCTGAAGGAAACTCTGGTGGCACCGGCACCAGGTTGTCCGGATCGACGGCGTCTGCTTCCTCTGCATCAGTAGAGTCGCGTTTTGGTATGGCAGGCACGCCTGGCACCCAAAAGGTACAAGGGCGTGAGATCGGAGCTTCGCCATACATGTCGACACAGATGGATCCCAGTCTCCAGCACAGCGGTATTCTGAGCTATACCTCGGCCATCGATGAGACACGAGGTGCTTCGTTTAGTTCAATGCGTGGAGGAATGGCTTCCTCTTCAGACAACAGCGGTCTTACACTAAACTCTCGTCTTAATCGCGCGTTTGATAGATTAAGCGGACTAGGCGGTTCCGGGGCGTGGCCCACGACTGGCTTTGGTGCTGGGACGCCTAATAAAGATAGACTTGCATTCTCCCCAAGTTTTGGAGGTCAAATATTTGATTCGATGGGAGAGCTGCAGTCACCAAGCCTGGGACTCGGTGGCAACAGTCTTTTTAGGTCGCCGGGCATTGGAAGCACTGGTCCCAGTGGTCGCGGCAGCAAACTCGGTCCACTCTTCCCTCCTGCAATGCATGAGCAGACGTGGAGTGGCAGAGTAGGCAACTCACGAGAGCCTTTCCTGGTTCCACAAATCGGGGGACCAGGCTCGCTTGCTGCGCGGGTCTATACTACCATACGTGGTCGTCAGTTCGATATAACGGACCTGGCCATTGACGCCGAGTTCCTGGAGGGCCTGCCCGAAGAGATTAGGGAAGAAGTAATTATGGAGCAGTATGCTGAACGATGGCATCAGGCAGCTGAGCAAGGTCATCCGTCCAGCGATATAAGCGCCGAATTTCTAGAGGCTCTTCCTGAGGACATCCGTGAGGAACTATTACGCCAGGACGTCCAGGATCGACGTAGACGCGAGCGCGAGGCGGCTCGCCGTCGAATCGCGGAAGCAGGCGGACCCGCGAGGGCTGAAGAGATGGACGCTGATAGCTTCATGGCTATCCTCTATCCTTCCCCCGGCAGAGCAATCTTGGCAGAGCAGACTGATGAGGTTTTGCAGCATCTCGGTCCTCACTTTGCGAGGGCTGCTCATGAACCTGCTACTACTAGTCCTGGAAATCAATGGGATGTTCGAGCAGGCCCATCCACCTTGGGCTCGGTCCCACCTCCGAGCGGAGCAGCACACCCACCCTTTGGCAGCAGTTTCCTAGGCTTTGGCACAACCTTGACTGCTGAACAGCAGAACGCTCTCAAGAGAAGGAAGCAGGAAGAGCAATATCTAATGGCAAGGCAGAAAGAGCACCTGGCGAAGCTGCAGGCCTTCGTGAAACAAACGCAGTTAGGCCCTGGCGATGAGAATGGTCGTTCTTCTTTTCTAAGGGGAATATCTTCGCAATCAAAATCGAGAGACGCACCGCGCAACACTACTGGAACTTCTGAGGATTCCTCCGGCGAGGGCTTCGATCCGATCCACCTCTCTGACGACAAAGGCGACCATCTAAAGGTCGCTGAGTCCACCGCCGATGACAGTCGCATGTTCATTCCCTACACTATCTCTGAAGATCGAACAGGAAACCAAGAAGGTATTACGATTAAACGCCTTGCAGCGCTTGGTGCTCGTTGTGGGTCCAGAACGTTGACGGAAGAGGCAGAAGAGCTGTTTCTTACCAAATCTGAGAAATCGACACATAAGCCTGAAGGCTTATCAAGACCCATGATTTTACAGCAGTGAGATGTCGGCGAGATAGAGTACTCGACTTTTTGGGGGACCTGGGTCCAGAAATAAATGAATTCGCTCTCGTCTCCCTTTTTCAGAGCCGCTTTCCCTCCTGCAAGCCTGCAAGCCTGCAAAATCATGACTGATCCCCTTACGGGCATGTCTCGTGGCTATGGGTTTGTGCTTTCTATGACGAAGATGCCTATCAGCGTGCATTGTCGGAGATGCAAGGAGTATACTGTGGCAATCAACCAATGCGCATATCTAACGCGACTTTCGAAGCGGAGGGAGACACTCTTCCATTCAAGCTCAACTGGGCATCAGGCATCAAAAACACTAAGCAGGAGATGCAGTGTAGAGTACAAATATATGGTCGCGGCAGTGCTTTTACAGAGTATAGCACTGGAGAAGATCGAGACGGGGCCTATGCATTTCCACTCCGCCTTACCAGGGATACATCAAGTGGTAGAGCTATGCAACAATTTACTCGTAAAACGTTCGAGAAAATTGGGAGCACTTCGCAATGACTTGGGAATCGATAAGTCGAGCAAAATGAGACTTGAACTTGTAACAGTTATGGAGAATGAAGGCATGCGATTCTGTAGAAAGCTAGCTTATATCCTAGTCAAGACACTCTCACGAGATCCTAGTACCTTGCGCTTGTGCATATTCCTCATCTGTATGTCCATGTGTCTTCTCCAGGTAATCCTCGAATTCATTCGCGATCTCAATAACCTGCTCGAGATGAGCATACTCGAGTCGCTCCTTCTTGAATTTCGCGAGCTGCGCAGCCGTCCAAACTAAGTTCCGGATCTGCCTTCCGTTGAGTTTGTTCCGGGCGAGAAGTGGTATTTTCTGATTCAGCTCCTTGAAATCCATCTCCACATTCTTGTCTTTCAACGTGGAGACGAAGTTGCGCCATATCTCGAAACGACCGTCCTCATCCAGAGCAGGATAGTGCACAGCTAGCTGTACACGCGACTTAAAGGCCTCGTCAAAGGTGCCGACACGGTTCGAGGTGAGAATGAGAATGCCGTCGTAGTATTCAAGGACGCGCAGGAAGACTGATACCAGAGCGTTTCTTGCCAGGTCTGTGACTTGTCGCTCTTCCAAGAACACATCCGCCTCATCGAGTAGGACGACACATTCCCAAATCGTTCCGATGAGCAGTACTGACTCCAGATACTTCTCAACGCTTTCTGCGTCTGTGCCGATGTCACCGCAAGTAACACGATAGAGTGGCTTCTCTGCTATCTCGGCGACAGATTCAGCAGTCAACGTTTTACCAGTCCCTGGCGACCCATGGAGAAGGATGATCAAGCCATTCCCTTTGTCTTCGATCACATCTGCATTCTGCTTGGTTGTTAAATGGACCGTCACGAGCGCTTTAATAAGCTCTTTCTTCTTCGATTTCAGCACAAGGCGATTAAACGCCTCTTTATTCCATGAAACTGGACGAATGTGCTCCATGGACAGATTCCCTACGCCCTACTTGTCAGCGATGCTCTTTTGTTGATGCTAAGACGTTGGCGGAGCTACTCACTCCACTTCTTATCATGAAATCCATAACCAGACATGGTGGCTGGTAAGAGGATGCAGAACGGCTCGCTGGGCGGGTCGTTGCTGCTCATGTCAACTCCTTGCTCTCTCATCTCCGCATCTGAGGCCAAAGGCTGCGTAAACCGGGAAGGATGCATCTGCCGATATGTATTGAAGTCGATCATATATTTCGGATTGGTCTGCATTACTTTAGCAAGAACGTCTTTCGATTACTCCACAGGTTGTCGACAGTACTCCGATTGCCACGACTCGCTTTACAGCCAGCATGAAATTCGGAGTTTGTCACATGGAGAGCAGGAGTTCCATACCACCTTTAACTCGAATATTGTCTGGATAGGTGCCTCATAGCTCACAAACCTCCTGTGCCGGCAGGTCCAGAAATCTCTTCCGCGTTTCTCGAGACGCTGCTGTAAGTCCGATTTGTCCAGCCGCAGGGGCCAGGCCACAAGGCTGGTGATCGGCACAACCGCTGAACCAAGGGCTGGCCAGGAGACTGAGATGACCTCGGTCTTCTTGCGAAAGCTACCATCAAACACCCAGGTCCAGCATTCTAGAAGAAGTGCTCGTCCATCGAAAGTCGGGGATCTCTCAGTGATATAAGCACGCGGATAGCCGTCCTGGGAAGTGACTATTAATTCGTTCGGTCTGAATAGCTTCGTTAAGTTGTTGAGGTGAACCTTCCCAGAAGCGAAGATGGCATCTACTTCGTCGAAATTGGCGCCTTGCGTCTTATCGATATAGTCTAACAGCACTCCCAGCTCTTTTCTTTCTGCTATGCCGAGGATGGAAGCAGACTGCTGGCGAAGTAATCGACGAAAATGGTAGAAATAGTCATATGGTGCTTGTAAGTGACGCTCTGCGTTCCAATCCGCCAATCGAAGATGGCTGGAGGCAACAACGGCATTCATGGCTGCTGGTAATGTCTTGGAAGTAAAGACGATGTTCTCCGATGCGACTTTGGCTGGAGGGCCTGTGCGTTGGAGCTTAAAGAACCAAGGACGCAGTCTGTTGAACGCTTGCCTATCGATTCCGGTGGTGAGGATCTCAAACGAGGCTTTGAACTTGTGATGATAAGCAATGCAGCTGTAGACTCTGTAGACGATCATGCAGATTCCAGGATTGTTCTCGGAGTACTCCTCGAAGTCTGACAGAGGTTGCTGACCCCGCAAGGCTGATCCTCGAGTATCGTTGGCGAAAAGCCGAGGGACGTCCAAGTAGTCTGCACTTCGTGGGTGGTCTTGATGGTCTTCTCCATCGACTCTGCGCCGATCACATGATACTCTGTGAATAACGAGACAGGAAGGCGCCACGCCTCGGCCCTGCGAAAGACTCCCATGATGTCTCTCATGTTGAATGCTCATGTAAGTGCCAGCATCCACGTCGCCTCCCTCTTGCGGCCATGACGCTCTCAGAACGTGATTCTCAGCAGGGTGATTCTGAGATGATCCCAGTCGCGTTTCGTCGTAGCCCGCGTCGACCAACGGCTCCAAATCCTGCCCATCAGCCTCCAAGGAGCCCATTGCTGACATTTCGACCTCTACACCACGTCAATGATAGGCGATGCTTCGAATTTCGAAAGCCAAGAGCAGCAGAACGGTGCTATCTCATCGACACCTCGAACAGAGAGGCAGAGTCCTAGAGACGAATCCTGTGACTTCAGCTCGATCCGTGTCTGTATGAGGCAAACATTGTGTTCTTCTGAAATCATAATATGCATGGATGAAGACGAGCTATTTCCCAAATACCATCTCAAGACTCACGGGACAGATTGGGGGGAAAACATACGTTTTGAGCTCTGCCCCCCTAACTAGTTCAAATGAGGCAGCGCCAATTATAGTAAAGTTGGTTTGTAACAATTCCCGTGTAACGATATTCGCTTTGCTAGGACAGGGCACCGCAGGCCCGTCAAATTACAGGAAACAGGCATCTCTATGTCATATAGCAGCCTGGAAGCCCGGAAGTTAAGACTTAAGGAAAAATCCCAGAGTTTAGGGGTCTCATATCTTTGGTATTGCGATAATCGCTTTATACGATACAGATTTTCGGCCCAAGGGATTGTTAGAACCATTTTACTGTACCGCCTGAATGTTGACGGTTACAGCCGTTGACGCAGGTGAGATCAAAACCTTGCTTTTCAAAGAAATATCTTCGGTAGCCTCGGAACGTCTAAGTGGTTCTCAAACTGCCTACCTTGCGTTGATGCACAAACACAACGCCATCGTTGAACAGTTGGTTGAAAAAAGCCGTTGTCCGGCATCAAGATGTCGGAGACCACCTATTGACTGGGATAGTACTTTTGAGGTCAAGTCTTGATGATACAAATACGATGTCATCGACCACTGCCCTCTCACCATAGACTGGCGACTGCGCAGAAGCCGAAAAACAAGGCACTAAAGGCTCGCCTGAAAGTGATTGCCATATCAGAAAAGCAACACGAGAATACAAATCTTTGGCCCTCCTAAGTCGCAACATAACTCCGAGGCAAATGCTGAAACTAGTAGTCTACAGCCCAGCCATTATTCTCAAGGAACTCCGCACATGCATTCTTCAGACCAACATTAGGTATCAATTGGTGTTCTCTTAGCGGTTCTCTCGTCAATGGATCGACAGGTGATGCTCGGAGGTGTTTCAAGATACTGATTCGCTCGTAAGAGACGCCGGACGGAGTAATGACTGGATCATGCATGATCTCAAAAGTGATGCCATCGATCAGATAATCTGGCACGACCTGTCAAGCCGTCAGTATCACAGCACTAGTAACGGAGGGGAGGCTACGACGTACCCTTTCAGCTGTCTCCGCCCTTGCCGGGTCTTTAAAAACATCTCTGATGATTCGCCGTCGGTCCTCAGCTTCCTTTCTCAACAAAGCTTTCTCTTCGTCCCTGCCCGTCGCGCCGATCTCCTGCTTAGCGAACTTCCATTCCACTTCCGCCAAGTCCTTCTCCAGCTTTTCATCCAGCAAGTCTTCCACCGCACCTAGCGTCTGGTTGAGCTCTCGTAATCGCGCCGTCTCTTTGCTCTGCCACTGCGCTTGTTTCGTTCTCAAGATGAACTGCGAGAGAACTTCTGACGAACTATCTTGTATCTGTAGGCAGATATTGTAGGCATACTTTGCCTTTTCTAGAGCTTCGCCAGGTTTTCGTTGATTAAGCAGGGCCTGTGCGAGGTAATAGTACGACTTCATCGCCTCGTTCTCCCGTTTCTGCTCGACATATATCCTGATCGCCGTCCGACTGTCATCCTCGGCACCTGCCCAGTCTTGTAATTTTGTACGGGTCAGGGCCCGGTTCGAGAACAGTTTCGGATTGGAAGAGTCTCGCTGTATACTGTAGAGTCTTGTCAGTCACCATCACGAGATAGGTCAATGAGTGAATACAAACGCATGCGAATAGAGTTCTTCAGCTTCCTTGTATTTGCCGGCTCGGAAGTGCTCGTTGCCCAAATCTTTGAGTGCCATGGCTTGAGTGTTTTCTGCTGGAGTCGGTGCGCATGGCGTATTCCCTTTGGAGCGTTTGCGACCCGCCCGAAGAGATGATAGACCGGCGCCCATCTACCGGCGCCCTAGCTTATGGCGACTTGCGGGGAGATTAGGACGGCGACAATCCACACCATGCCGTTTTTGGAAGGCAATCGAAGCCCGCAGAACCAAGAGACCAGTCAATTTCTAATGCGTTTTGTTGTCGAGTTTTTGAGAGACGATGGAAGAAAATGCAGAACTGGAACGGAGGGGTAACGATAAAATGTCTCGTCATGCTGCTGCATCGACCAGGTTAAACCTGTTTGGAAATTTCACAGAGCGGACATTTTCCACAGCAAGCTCGACTTCCGTATGACCATTCCTTATTGCCAGGTAGCGGCATACAGCGCGCTTCAACGATATCATGGCTTAAGCATATCTAATACTAGTCTATCTCGCCTCGGCCAAGGTGAAGCATCGGACACTCGATATGCTGTTCTGACAGCGGATAAGTGCCAGCTTGCTCAAGCAAAGATTGCAAACATGTATTAGGGAGAGCCTTTTCTGGTTGCTACTTGTTCGAACTCCTATGATTGTGGTCCTTTAAATGCCAGGCTCAGTGCATCCTGACTGCTCCAAAATCCGACACTTCCCATCTTCGCCGTGAGTCACCATCTCAGATGCGTTTTGTCTCCAGCACCACTGATCTGCTCCATTGACGTTTGAGTTCGCCCAGTCATCCCCTTTCGTATATCATTGTGCGCTCTTATACTTCTCGTTACAGCTCTCCAAACTGCTCTTCATAACCTTCTATATCTCTCACTTTGTCCGCACTCGCACTCTTCTCGTCGAATCGCAGATCTACCCACTCTTGTACCAACTTCTTTGCGAGCTCCAGCCCGATAACCCGTTGGCCGAAGCAGAGGACTTGGGCATTGTTGCTGAGGACGGCGCGCTCAACAGAGAAAGGATCGTGAGCAGTGACGGCTCGAATACCAGCCACTTTATTTGCAGCAATAGCTACGCCGAGACCTGTGCCGCAGACTAGGAGGGCGCGATCTGCCTGAATGAAAGGTCAATGTCAGCATTGGATCAGGATCGAGCTCACTTGCGGCACGTGGAACACCAGGCTGGAGGACCACTTGTGTCTTGCGGTCACAGCGAACGAGGTACATAATTTCAGAGCAGTACTTACCTCGCCAGCTTTGATCTTCTTGCATGCGTCGACCGCTGGGTGCGGGTATGCGGTCGAGTCGCTTGGGTCGTGAACTCCGACATCAAGAACTTCTGCCACGCCAGCGTGTGACTGGAGTACTTTCTTGATTGCCTCCTTATAATCGTGGCCAGCATTGTCACTGCCCACCACGATACGAATGGGAGTGGGCGTGCGCGCATTCTGTCCATTGGAGTCAGAGGCCATAATCGTGGGGTGCGACGGGGCGAGTTGTGTAATATATGGCCTGTTAATCCCAGGGAAGGAATTCCCAGGGTTTCCAAAATAAATCCGTGTGCAGAGTTATATGTACGAAACGGTTGAATTCCGCCCAATGTTCCAGCCATGTGGCAACGTCATGGGCCACTATTGCCCCAAAATTTTTGACAGCGGATAATCAATTTGGAGATGCCGGTCAAAATGCGGGGGAGAAGACAGATTCACTACCCGTTCTCCAATCCGTACACGTCTTCAATCACCATTTCCGGCCCGACGTTTCCCTTTAACATGATGCCCCGATGACCCTCATGCAAGCCGGAGATGAAGTAAAAGAGGCTACTCAGTCCCGATGTCTTTCTCCTCGCCGCCTCCATCAGAAGCTTACCCACACCTCCCGTCGACCCTTCTTCTCATTTCGACCAAATCGTACTTCTCCCCAAAACGCACTATCACCTACTTAGAGGATCTTCTCAACCCTGCCACTGGCATTCTGAAGGCTCAGCGAAACTCCCCGTTGAGGCCCAATCTCCTTTTCGCTCTGATTCCAGACTTCCTCACAATCTACCCCTGCGCCGAGCTTCTCCGCAAAAGCAACCCAATCAGTAGTTCCTGGCCTATTTCTTTGGGCGCCCAGGACTGCTTCTGGGATCCAAACTTCGGCCCATACACAGGCGAGGTCGTCCCACAAGCACTGAAAGACCTGGGTGTTTCTATTGTTGAGGTTGGACATGCTGAGCGCAGGCGCCTATTCGGCGAAACAGATGACACAACTGCACAGAAAGCCAATGCCATCTGCGCCTGCGGCATGATACCTCTCGTTTGCGTTGGGGAGACAAACCCTCCTCCCTCGGGCGGTCCAATGAGCATGGCAGTTGGCAACGCAATGCGCCAGCTCACGCCGCAGATTACCTCCGTCCTTGAAGCCGTTCCCATTGGCGCTCCTGTGATCCTCGCATATGAGCCTGTATGGGCGATTGGCGCCGAGGAACCAGCTGGTGTCGACTTTGTTGGGCCGGTGGTGCAGTCCATCCGCCAGGTGGTATCTTCCATACCGCATCGAACGGGCGAGACGAGAGTAGTCTATGGTGGAAGTGCTGGGCCTGGACTGTGGAGTGGAAAGACAAATGGCGGGAATGGATTGGGGAAATGGGTTGATGGCATGTTCTTGGGAAGATTTGCGCATGAAACTAGTGGCGTCAGGGAAGTTGTTGAGGAGGTCATGGCCACCATTGAGGCAAAGGCAAAAGAGATGAACGACTGAATAGAAATGGCACTCGTGAAGTAAGAAAATATGTTCAATTGACGATCATCAAGCATGACAGGACCACATGCTGAAAAAAAGCTTCGCTAAAGACGACATCGGCTCCCCTCTCCAATAACAATATGCACCAACAGCACACCTCGGACGCCGCGAACACCACGTATGCTCTGAAGCTATATATCATCATTTTAACTCACCAGGCGTCATAACCGATACCACACTGGTCCCTTCACTGAACCTCGTTCTGAAAACACGATTGGCATTCTGGAACATGCCGTCCTTCAAACTGACGACAATGAACTGTGAGCCCTTGAACCGCGTCTTGATCAGCCGACCAATATTTTGAGTGTGTGATAGATCGAGTGCAGCATCCACCTCGTCAAGAATATACATGGGCGCGGGCTTGAATTGCAAGAGTGCAAGAATGAGCGAGAGAGCGATGAGAGACCTTGCACAGATTAGCAACAACACAGCAAGCTTATCAAACGAGTCTGAAACATACCTCTGTCCACCACTCAATTCCGTCAAACTCTGCTTCCACACCTTCCCCAAACAAACCTTGACCTCAAGCCCCTCCTGAATCCTCCCAATATCATCATCTACTGGGACCAACTTCGCGGTATTCCCACCGGGCAGCAGATCTGCAAAAATATTCCCAAAATCCTCCGTTACTTTTCGCCACGTCTTCAGTAGCGCCTCCTTCTTATACTCGTCCAGCGTCGCGATCGTCTCTTCGATCTTTTTCTTATCTCGAATCACGGTCTTCATCATATTTTTCAGACTCGCTTCTTTCTTCTCAACGCTGTCGATCATCGGCATTACTTTCGGGTTGATCCTCTTCTTCATGCCCTGGAAGCGCTCTGTCACGGTCTTCAGACTTGCACGGCTTTCGGAGAGGTTCTTGCCGTGGAAGTCGTACGGAGTCCCGGGTTTGCCGAATTGGTCCTTGTTGTCAGCGATCCAGTCGTGTTCTTTTTCAAGCGCGGCGACGAGCTGGCTCGCGGCTTGAGACTCCTTTTGCGCTTTTTCGACGGCGTGGGAGAGTTTCTGTGATTCGAGCGACTCCTCGGTGATTTGTTTCGACTTCTTTGATTTGGCCTGCTCGAGTTCGCGCAGCTCGTCGTCGAAGCCGGAGAGCTTCGCTTGTTCGTCCGAGAGTTCGGCCTGTGCGACGTCGTGGGCGTTCTGGGCACGTTTCTGCTCTTGAATTAAGGCATTGACTTCGTCTTTCTGTGACTGCATTGCAGCCTCTGCTTCTGCAAGCTGTTCCTCAGCAGCCGCCAGATCACTGCTGGCTTGTTCAGACTCCAATCGTGAGTTTTGAAGCTCTTTCTGGAGAGTCTTAACGGCGGTAGAGTTTTTGGTCAGATCTTTCTTGAGCAATTCCAAGGACTTCTCAAGCTCTTTCAGCTTACTGTCCTTGTTGTTGGTAAACTCAGCCATATCTTTCTCAATACGTTTGACATCCTTGGCTGCTTCTGTTTGCCGGGTCTTGGCTTCTGCCATATCGGCCTTGAGCTGGACGATATTGGCTTTCATCTCTTCGAGAGCCATGATGATGGACGACGAGGAGTTGCCGTTGATCTGATCCTCCGTGAGTTTTATCTCGTGAACCTTGAGGTCCAGCTCTTGCTTTGTAGCTTTCATCGAGTCAAGCTTCTTTTTCTCCCTTTTCATGGTTTCTTGCAACTCACTAAGATCACTTTCATGCCTTTGTAGCTCTTTTTGAACCTCGTTGAGTTGCTGAAGGATGACAAGAACGCCACTTGTGTTGGGCGAGCTGCCTCCAGACAAAGTACCGGAGGGGTCATACACGTCTCCTTCCAGAGTGACACTCTTTAGCCGGACAGCAGGATCAAATGTAACTTGTTTGGCCGTTTCAGCGTCCTGGCAGATCAGGGTTGTGCCAAAAACATAGTCCATTGCCGCAGAGACTTCATGGTCATATCCGATCATTGACAGGGCGATATCGACTTTGCCCGGTGCCAGCTTCTTAGCAGCGCCAATCTTTTCTGCTGAAGCCTTGAATGCCGAGATTTTGTTGAGAGGAATGATAGTAACACGTTTTCGGAGCTTGCCATTCTGAAGCAATTGTGTGCCTGTCTCGGCAGTGTCAACGACCACGTTATATAGTCTCCCGCCTGCACAAATCTCGAGAGCTGTGCCAGCTTGTGTTTTGTCTTTGTCCAGTGTGAATAGTTGTGCCACAAGTCCCTTGACTTTGGACCTGTCAAAGTTTGGCGATGGATCACTAAAGCTGAAGTCGACATTGGCAACCTTTCGCTCGAGGCCATCCGATTGCTCTCGAAGGGAACGTATATTCTTCTGCAAGGTCGACTCCTGCTGGTACATCTGCTCTTCTCGACCAGGTTCGAATCCAAGCTTCGTTAAGTCAGACTCTAACTTCTGTGCTTGCTTCCGCAGCCCTTCGAGATCGTCAAGCAGACTCGAGTTTTGCTCTTTAGCTTTCTTTGCTTTTGGCTCGTCCTCTTTGATCTGTTTCTCCAGATGGGAGATCTTGAGCTTGGCCTGTTCTTGTTCAGTACCCGCAGCACTGGCTCGGTTTCGGGCGTCCTGCAACTGTCCTTGGTACCCACTTTCTTGACCTTCACGCGAAGCAACACCAGTCTGCAGAGTGGAGAGAAGCTCTTCCTTCTTCTCCATTTCTGCGGTTTGAGCGTCAAAGTCGGCCTTAGCAGTGTCGTACTGTGCCTGCATCTTGTCGTAGGCTGCCTTCTTCTCTTTCAGCTGCTTTTCCATGTCCTTGACAGCCTTCAGCATCTCCTTCCGCCGTGACTCCTCTTCGCTCATACTGGACTTCTTCAGATCGAGAACCGTAGCCAAGCGGACCAGCTCGTGGCTGTGCTCCTTGACTTGATTCTCCAGAGCTTGGAAGCGTCCTCCCTTCCGCAACTCTTTCTCTCGTATGGCCCTCACTCTTTTGATGTCTTCTTCAAGATTCTCGATCTCCCTCTTCAATTTCACAGCATTGTCATCCAACTGCTGCACCTTCCTCTTCTTGGTCTCAAATTCCTCGTCCGCGACCCTACACTTTTCTCCAGCCCTCACATAATCACTGGCAACAACAACTCTTGTCAGTCTCTCCAGTTCGCCTTGCGTCTTCTGATAATCCAACCAGGCCCTCTTCTCCCCTCTCAACTTCTCCAACTTTGGCTCAATCTCTTCCTTCAATAGCCCCTCAATCTCTAGCACCTTCATCTCTTTCTTCGCCATTGTCTTGTTCGCCTTCTCCTTCCTATCCTCAAACATCCTTGTTCCAGCCGCCTCCTCAATCATGGCCAAAATTTCGACGCTCTTCATGTTTAGCACCTTGGTGATTCGCCCCTGCATAATCAAAAAGTTCGGATTATTGATGTTAAGCCCCACGCTCTGAAACAGGTTCTGTACAGTAGCCTGCTGCGCCCGGTGGCCATTGATTAAGTATTTACTCGTTCCGCCGAGCACAATCTGCCGCGTGACACTGATCTGCGCATATTCCTCGAAGCCGATTGGGGAGGTGGATTTGTCGCGGTTGTCAAAGACGATGGTGACGGATGCTTTTGTGACGCCCGCTTGGCCGCGCTTGTAGATGAGGTCTTGCAGGTTCTGGGCGCGGACTGTGGACATGTTGGTGATTCCAAGGACGAAGCATATTGAATCAAGGATGTTGGATTTGCCGGAGCCATTGAGGCCGGTGATGGAATTGAAGGTTGAGTCCCAGCCGGAGATGACGGTGCGGACGGCGTATGATTTGAAACCCTGGAGTAAGTGGTTAGTGAAGGGTAGCTGAAAGAAGCGGCCATGACACGTACGTCTATGATGACTTCGATGACCTTCATCTTGGTGATCACGACGGCTGGAAGGCCGTCGACTGAATTGCAGGTTGTTCAAATCTCTGTAATCAAATCTAGGAAATCGGACGCGCTGCGGAAGTAAACATTTACCCTCAAACGGGAAGGCGGCGGCTGTACCCGAACTCTACTTCACAGCAGGACGTTATTGGCTACGTCGTGCTGCCGCGATATTATTTGGCTACAACTCCATTGTGAGCGCAAGGTACACTGGATCGTATACTGCTGTCTTCATCTAGCAAGCCGTTTATATGTTGGAGCGTTCACTGTAATGTACTCCTCTTTCCCCATTCACATGCATTCGTGCTCTGCGCGTCCACTCTGGCATTCTCCAGCTCGATGCATCAACATAGGGTGCTAACTACTGCGCCTATGATACTGTCTGATAGATGATTTGGAAAACAGAGTTCTTTGCAACTCAAAGTGTTATGATGACATAGGTATAGATAGACGCCACGACTCATAACCATGCCTGTTCCAAGGAGGTCGTCGCTCCCCCGCCCTCGGGGCGGAGGACCCAAATATGCGCCAGTCCAATACCCAAATGAGGGTTTCCACTCAGAGTTGATGCGCAATCATGAAGCCCCGGCCAGCTGTTGAGATTTTGCCCACCTTACGCCATTTTGACTAGATCGCAACCCTTCAACGTTTGCTTAATGATGTGTCTTGCCCCGAATGAAAGATCATTATTACTGCTCTGTAGGAAGCAATTTTCCGAACCGTCCTGATCATTAACTCTCCGTAGCAGATGCAGCTGCCTTAGGTATTGCCCGCGCTGATAAGCTGCCACCGCTGGTTCATTGGGTAGCTCCAGGCCTTGGCCTATCAGGAGGCCAAGGTCCAGGGGGTTGCTCGGAGCTCGGGCCTTCTCTGACGACTTGGTTACCCTTTGGTGAGCGAGTAGAAGGAGCATTAACTGGCTTGGCCGCATCAGATTGAGTTTGCCCAAATTGTAACAGATTATGGAGGATCGTGCGAACTGTTTCACTAGCCTCCGGCGATGATCCTATAGCACCTACAGCACCGAAAGGCGCCAGCAACGCTTCATTGATCTTGTTGAACGCGAAATCCACGATTCGATCATTCGTTGGTGGTGGGTTATATTCCGGTTTTCGGACCGTAATGCTTTCTGGATTAAGCAATTTCAGAGCTTCCCGGACGTCCCCTTCACGAGCGTGATAATGGTAGTGATTCATAAGAGCTTTCCGTATGGCTTCTCTGTTGTGAGGTCGAACGATTCCCTCATCTATGGCCTGCTTGACCCGGTTGAAAGTCTCACGCTTCGCCTCGGCCCTGTCCCCCTCGCCAATGGTCCGCCGGTGCCAGCCGTGCTTGAGACGAATTTCATTGACTTGATTACGCGAAGTTTGAATGCCTCGGGCGTTGAGTGTCTTGGAAATGGTGCTATCGTTGTCGAAAGTGCTCGAAAACTGCTCTTGAATCGCGGCTATTAACACAGGGTCGTCAGATGATACAGTGGGCCGACGACTCGCACCCCACAATCGACAGCGTCGCAGTAGGGTTTGTGTTGTGGTTTGACAGCCCTGTTCGGCCAACCATTTGACAATATCTTTGTGCCGTTGCTTTTGGACCAAGACACGCCGTTCGATCTCATCGCGATACTTGTCTAGGTCAATTGGTGGTCGAGGCATCGCAGCAGGCCTATGGAAGTTTGAGGAATCAAGAAGACGAAGAATAAGCTAAGTGCGAAATACCATGGCCCAAGTCAGCATTTGGCTGTGGCCGTGGCCGTGTTCTTGATGACAGGCTTGCTTGAAGAGAAAGTTTTCGGCTAATACCCCGCCGTCTACGGCCATCATTGTGACCAAGATAGCAACCTCGACTATATTCCTGTTTTCACGCTATATTCTTTGACGTAGGCAGCTCGTGAATAAGAGCCTGGTATTACCGTTTTCAGCTCAGCCAGAAATGGCGAAGAATACTTGCCTACCACGGTCACGAAACCGCGGCGGGTTTTTGCGCCACCGGAGAAGACTTGGAGAACCAGAAGATGGAAGATTAACGGCTTCTTCGCTGATCAAAAGCAAGCTCACACAACTCACCGAAATACGTCGCGCTCAAAGTTTTCCGCGGCGTCGAGAATTCGACTGATGAATACTCCTGCAACGAGGAGCTCTGTCTGCGAAAGCTTATGCAAGGTCGGCAGCGCGACAGGCCGAGCCGGAGGAACATCATCGAGCTGTTTGACGCTTTCGAGATCGAGTTCCCCCAACGGCATTCACCGATTTTTAGTGTTGGAGGTGGCTGGTCTACATTTCGCGGAGCTCACCGAGTTGGAGGGTTATGACTTCGACGATGCTGTCTACTTGTTCAAGCAATGCGTTGAGACGGTGGGATATGTTCACTCAATGGGCATTCTCATGGTAGTATGTCTGTTCTCTCGCCGGCTTTGTGTGTAGTTGAAGCTGGCTTCCGTGGCAGACCTTGATCTGTCCAACTTTGTTCTCGCGAGGCCGGATTTTTCGACATTCGCCGAAATTGAAGTCGTTCGCAAGCTTTTCTCAGATCCAAGGGGCAACGTCACAAAAGTCAAGACGAAGGATGGGTCGCCTCTCCCCGAAGGTGTTCATGCGTTCGTTTCCAGCCCAGTTACGTTCGATGAGAAGAAGGTTGACCTAGACAACCTGCTGGTCAAGCTAGTCGATTTCGGAGGAGGCAAGCTTACGTTCTCCGTCGTCCACTCGGCATATCCGCTAACGCCTCGCAATACCTAGCGTTCACGACAGCTACCACACTCGAGGTGCACACCCACTCTCGAAACACTCCTCCAGAGCTCATCAATGGGGCTACCGCCTCATCGAGCTCGGACATCTGGGCCTAGGAGCACTGGAAGCAGCATCGCGGCGCCCTCCATCCCATCGCCGAAGGAGCTCTTCTGCCTATTGCTGACGAGGAGACGAGCGCATACGAAGACGAAGCTGGCTACGAGATAGTCGAGCAACCCTGCTAGCCCACGCCCGCTGCGTCCTCCAAATCGCGCAAGGTGTCAAGCTCCGTCTTTTCATCGAGGTCACTCCCACCTGCGAACGACTACGCTGCCAGCAATGGTGGCCACAAACGAAAAGCCTCGTCGCCATCTCACCCACTATCCAGACAAAGCAGCAAAGGGAAAGACTACCTACTTCAAACATCAACGCGGCACGAACCTGAGAAGAGACGTTACCAATCTTGGAGCTGTTACCTAAGTTACCTTATGTAACTGTTTAGGTACTTAGCGAAGCACAAACTTCGACAACCTTCGATTACCCGCATCAAGCTCATCTACTGCCTCACCATCCATGTACCCATCGACGTATACCTCGCCCACATAGCGATACCAGCCCTCATTCCCTTCACAACGCAAAATGATAGGAGTGTGACAGCCAAAAGGGACGATCACGACGTCATCCGTCGTCATGAATGCCGAACCGACGCCCATGAGTCCATTGTCAGTCACGCAGAAAGTGCGTCCGGCCAACGGGAGATGGCAAGCCTCATCCAGGACCTCTTCCCAGTCCTCCAGGCGCATATCCGACCTGGCATCTGCGTAGCGCTGAAGCTCCGCATCCAGGGCCAAGTACGGCAGGCGGTTCCTGACCAGAGAGGCGAAGGAGTGGTAGAAGATGTCCGCCCACCTGGCCGAGCCGTACTTCCTATCGTACTTGCTAGGGATGCGACCGAGACACAGCGACCGGCAGAACTTCTCTCGGACCAGCTTAGTATCCTTGTTGTCGCGGCAGTTGTCGCGCAGCAGCGCGCGCCAGTGCAGAAACGCCATGAGATAGTGGTCGATGCTGTGCAGCACGTCGACAGCGATGCCTTTACGCCAGATCTTGTCCAGCTCTGTCCCTGGATCTCGATAACGGGCCCGGAATGCTCGATGGCATATCCCTGCTCGTTCAGGAACCGGAAAACGGCGGATTTGCCTCGATCTGCCCTGTAGCGATATATGCCCTTGCGTGGCAGGTGCTCGCAATGAGGGATGTAGGACCAGTCCGGAACCCAAGTCGGGAGCTTCAAGGTGCTCAAGTGAAGTGGGTAGTGTATAGCCTCGCAGATGACACCTAGTCGACCGGTCGTTGTCAGGAGGTAGTCGAATACGTTGATGTAGACGTCGGCGATCGAGACCTTATAGTTCGGTATAAAACCGTCTCGGATCTCGCGTGGCAGTAGCCCGAGGATCGCATAGACCTTGTCCCGTGGATCCACGGTAAGCTTCTGCCGCCCGGCACACAAGACATCGAGGAACGTTCGATCGCCTGGCCGCCTCAACATTTCGATGTCAGCCTTGTCAGGGAAACTCGATGGTCCGTCGTGTGTCAACACATGGAAATATGGTACGCGATTCTTCGAAATCAGGCTTCTATCGTGGCCGCCCCAGCTTCCCAGGAAAAACGGCCATAACTCAGTCTTGTACTTCTTGAAGACGGCGCCCACCGCTCTGAACATTTCCCAAGGCAGGCTCTTGCTGCAAAGGACGGTGACCCGCCTGGCGTTGAAGACCTCCTGGGCAACCCACAGCCGCTGCCAGTAGTCTCTCTCAAAGAGGCACACGAGGGCAGAAAAATCCTTTCCCCAGTTTGGCGACCGCAACTTGGCCTTGAGCCTCTCCAGGCAGTCCTGGTTACGGGCTATGTGTTCGATGAGCTGCATAGCCAGATGACTGTCCTCTCCTTCGGGGCCAAGCCAGACGAATACCGACTCAGCTTGCCCATAAATGAGTGGCATCAGCTGAACTTGTCTCGATCGCTCGTCTGGGTCTTGTTGGTTAATACAGACACTGTCAGCCCAAACGGATACTTCGGCCTGGTGAACCAGCGCTTTCAGCGCCCTCAGCGCCCCGTGGAGGCTTTCGGTGATCATCAGAGGATGGGCTCCGACTTGGATAGGTACCCCTTTTTGGTTCTGTACATCGCCCCATGCATAAGATATGGCGACGTAAGGTGGAGCATTGTCGATAGTTGTGTAGAAGAGGGGCTTGTATTTGATCATGGTCGTTGTCGTTGGCTCTAATTGTAAAAGCCTAATCTCTTTGGCCCGTAGCTCCCGATAGTGAAAGCATGAAGAATCATGCCCGGATACATGTATGTTTGAGCCTTGTGACGAACAGTCGGCAGTTGCCATAGAGTCGCTCGGGTAGGACTCGGTTGAAGGTTGGGGCGACACTGGCCGTGATCGGAGCACTCGATGCCCAGGACCGAGTTGACGGCTGAACGAGCCACGACGCTCGTAGCGGCTATCTCGCGGCGAGTGACTGGTTTCGCTAGCATGCTCTAGGCACGAGGAGCTGTATCCGCTATCGTAGGAGAATTCTCTTTGCAGTCGTGGGGACCGAGACCGAGACCGAGACCGAAATCGAATTGGGAGACCCTGGTCGACCCGTAGATATTCTTCCTCAGACGGTAGTTGTTTTCTTGATTCATCCTTCACAACTTCTGCCAGAACTCGGTTTCTCTCTGATGTTTCAAGATTGGGTGTAACATAAGAAAGCTTCCCCCAGCGCTTCGAGGGTATGGCGCCTCATTTAAGTACCTTATGCATCCGAAGCCCTCAAAATCAACTCCAAGTTGGCCGGCACCGTTGCCAGCCTTGTTTTTCCAGGATCAAACACCCGATCCCTCAACTTTCTGCATTTGGATAAGACGTGAAATTCTGTATGGCTCATGTACGAGTCGCTACTGGTATTGTGCACCTTTGCATTGCTCTCACCATGCTGTTTCAAGCCCATTGGTTGGCTGGCAAAGTTAGCGCCGTGCAAGCTAATCGTGCATGTCCTATTAAACCCCATCCCGGCGTGGTGAAACGCCCTGCTTGATGAAATTTGGGCGAGGAACTTCGGTTTTCAAGGTTCTACGCTCACCACTCGCAACACTGGTCGACAGAAAAAATAAGTAGCTTATCTTGAGGCATTTCTCCAGACATTAGCCCTGTTGATATTGATTGCAAATTACTGTGGGCACGGCATATTCCACGTTCGATCATTTTGATCCATAAATTCATACCATTTCAGGCGTTATTCCAGTACGCAGCCAGATGTGGTCCGGTACGCAATGGAAGACTTGGCTGTTGCATGAGATATACACACATCTTACTACAACGTTTCACATCCTCTGTCGGTGAGTTTTACGTTTTCTATTGAATAATTTGATTGTATCGGAGGCCGTAAAAGATACTTCCGCGAAGGATCTGGTAAGGCCGAGTACCGAGCCGAATACCTTGGCTGTAAGAGGTATTACAATACAGAGCCAAGAGGATTCTACTCTGTTCCATGATGCTCCCTTCTCTACACCCCATCTCAAAAGTCGTAAAGCGGCGTGATCTGCCTTGGTGCGCCTGTCCTTCCTGTCCTTCCTGTGTAAATTACTTGCGTTACCTGCAATTCCTTGCTTGTCGGAGAGTGTAACTTAATCAACCAGCCATGCCGATCATGGACTCATTTGACCTTTCCCACCATTACTGTGTACACGGAGGAGGATCATAGAGCCCAGCAGCTCCACTTTGTAGTGCTTTCTCGTAATTCGCCTTTACGGATCGATAAGGCGGCCAAACAACACCGCATCGCCCTTTCCAAAGACCATTCCTGGCTCGACTATGTCCTCTGCGAATCCGAGCTTGGATATCCTCTGCCAGTCATTCGCACCCTATAGCCCCAATGATGGCACGTCGCCGATCGCCGATCCTCCGCTTTCGAGACTGCTACTATCGATAATGTCTGACCGCCGGGCAAGAAAATTAAGACTAACAGGTAGAGGTTGATCGCACGACCTTCAACAATTACGGCAGGGGTTGAGAATCAGGTGGTAAACCAACTTCCTTGCTTGGCGTAGCAGACTTGATCTGTGCAGCTGGCCTTAGTCATGTTTTTAGCCATATCCCGACCTGGATTTTCTGCTCCAGACTGTTCAAGAAGACAATTCAGACATATTTGACTACACATCTCTCAAGACGGCTGAAGGCTAGCACTCCGGCTAGGTTGTCAATGTTCGTCAGTGTGTTGGGATACTGCCCAGCGGCGTCTCTCACACCTAGTGGTTGTCGTGCCTTGTATGTGAGCACATCCAAGTCTCGTCATAATGCCTGTAAGAGGCTTCACCGTCGATGCTCGTAAAAGAGAGCGACGACACGGAGCATGCAAGTTGCGCAAGGGCCGCTTATTCAGCTCGAGTCAGCATTAATAGATCGAGAACCAACGCGAATCTCTAGTGAGCAGTGGATCTGACGGACAGTCGTGGGCCGTATCAGACAGAATATGGGTCTATTGGTTCTTTGCTGGCCGCTGACTGTGACGACGCTGATGTTGTGGTTCGTGAGAGAGCGCGGTTGGAAAAGTGTGCTGGAGATGTTGAGGTATGGACATATTTGGCGGTGAGAGCAGTGGAAGACCTGGAGAGTCGTCAAGAGACCAATAACAGCCACGTCTCTTCCCAGCAATGTTGACTCTTATCGCTCTCCTTATCCCACTAGTGTATGGTCCATCCGTATATCTTCTTCCTTGTTTGTCCAGAGGCTATAATATCTTACATTGGCTATCGGTAAATATCCCTTTGACGTCCAGCTGCTGGAACTGGGACAAGGCTTGCCACGATTTTAAGAATCGGCGACACTTTTCAAGCCGCGTGTCGAAAAGGCTAAGCGTGATGCACGCCTCTAGTGGAGCCTTTTCGAAGAACATGCTCGGGCAAGCTTTGAGACCTCGACTCACCTGATGCTTGATGTTTAACGCGAACACAGTCTTATTAGCAACAGCGACGAGCATACAAAATCACAAGCCAATGTCGCACTCTTAGCCTCTATGGAACGCGCCGATCTGGCGGCGTGAAGATGACCCACTTCTACAACCAAGAATCGGTCTCGAATCAAGCGGGCGTTCAACACATACAGAAAGCTTACTTGTGAGTAGAGGCCCGCTACACAAGCAACGGCTACTGACAGACTTCGTGGTGTTACAGTGGATCGCACCCTCCTCCACCCTCACCCACCACACCTAACTACGACTTGGGCATGCGACTCGGGCGTGCCCCGTAGATTGACGAAGATAACTTTATCGGCCGCGACGACGAACTCAAGCAGCTACAGACATGGCTCGCACCGCAACCCGGACGTCAGAACGTGGTGGCGCTGTATGGAATGGGAGGGATGGGAAAAATACAACTGAGCATCCACTTGACCAAGCGGCCAGGTAGTCAATACTCGTCGGTGTTCTGGCTCAATACGAAGGACAAGAACATACTGATGGCCAGACTTGCGGCACTCGGGATAGAGGCGATAGAGACATCTGCGTCGTTGATAGTCACAGACACACACGAGGAAGAGCGATTGGTACAACAAGCGCGACAAGGTTGTCTGAACGAGGCAAGGCAGATCTGGAACCAGGTGCTCTCGAGAAGCACAACGAAAGCTCAAAATTTGTCAAGCAGATGATGAAGTCTGACAAGAAGCTCAAGACACGTTCAGGCTTTCGTACACCAGACCTTCTGTACTTCCTGGACGTCGATACGGATATGCATCATCGCATCTACCGAGACGCCCTGCAAGCGATTGCTGTGATGGTAATGTTCTGTCCAGACTTACTATCCGAGAAGCTCAGGGCGCCCTTCCAAGGATCACGACTAGTCGATCAGACGACCCGTGCTCAAATGGTTCCTGAGCGACGTACATTCAAGAGCAACAAGTACATGCACAAGGACTTCTGGAAGGAATGAGACAACGTATGGACCACTGGGAAGAAAGAGAAGAGAGGGCAGAAGTCGACAACGATCTTTGACAGTGAGAAGTATACCACCGCCTGGAATCTTGCCGTGCGCCCAATCATTGCAAAGCTGTACAAAGAAGGCGTAATCTGCCCATCCTACTGCGCCTTCTCCACCGGCCAAGCCATCGCAGCCAAGAAACCCGGTCGCGGCTACGTATCACTTTCCCAATCGAAATGCGGGACCCCACGAAGGTCGAGCCGCTACTTACCCGTGCTCGGACCTTTGCTTCATCAAAGCCTGATGCTCGTTTCGCCGTCTTCCGGTTGTGATCTGCACCACACTTCTACCCGCTCATGCTGGGTGGACATAATCGTGATAACACTTCCTTCATCAACAGCGTTGGACGCACGTGGGAGTGGAAGTTCATTCCCAAAGATATGCCGTATAGTGAATGGAGCATACATCATACGCTACAGGGAGACTTGCGCCTTACATACGGCAGTTCGGTGAGAGAGTGTGGGTGAGGAGAGATGCGGTTCTGATTATGGGTATTGATCAGAATGAGTTGCTGAAGTTTGCTGCTAGTGTCACGTTTGCGGTGATCACGAGGCCGTGGAGGTTGGAGGTGGATCTTTGGAAAAGTTTTGTGAATATTGATCTCGAGTTCTTGGAGGGGCTGGATGAGAGGTGGCTCGAGTGAATGGATAGAGCGTTGACCTAGACACAGGGACTTGAGAAAGCGATATGAGGGTTGACCCATAACGACATGCCCCTTCCCCCCATGTTCCATATCAGTCTTGAACTTGGGGCCCAACCTCTCATAATATGTATCCTTCTTTGTAGAGTGGTTGTAGATAAGCAGCCTGTTGGGGTTTTCCTACGCTGACAAGGCGGTCTTCCAACATTTCTACTTTGGTGCGTAGACACAGATCCCGGTGGTTCCAAAACCGCTCATGCTCCCCGTTGAAGATATGTTGGAGATATTCCTTGCTTCTATTCACAGCGCCTATTCTTATAGACAACACACAGAGCTCTTCAAGCGCGTCGCTTTGCAGCCAGTTGTATTGTTCGGAGACTTCTGGGTCTTGTACCATGGGGTTGTTCCTCTTGATCTGTTGCCGTATCTCTTCATATAGAGATTGAGCTTCGACAAGTCTGTTCTGGTCGTCGTATACTCGCGCAAGAGCTTGGAGAAACATGAGCGTGTAAGGGTGATGGGGCCCATACAGATACGTGGACTCTTTCAAGAAAGACGAGGCTAGCGCTTCCGCCTCCACCAACTTCTTTTGCAATCGCAAAGCTTTCACTCGAGATCTTTTGGTGTATTGTGCTTCCCAGCTGTCTAAACCTAGTCGACGAGCGATGGTGTCTTGGATCAAACAAAGGTATGGCTGGGGCGCTATTCGATGGTCATTGTCTTGGCTTAACATGCTGAAGATATTGGTTAAGGGATGCCCTCGCGGCAATAACGTTTTCGACATTCGAAGAAAAAACTCCAAGAGGTGTGTGCGGAGACTACCAAAATTCGTCCATGTCTCAACAATAAACAGCTTAATCAAGACATCGAGGACCAACCAATACGTTGCAGTCACGAAATGTCGAGTGAGGTTGCAAGCAGAGTCGAACCACTCGCAGGCTGCCGTGAAGTTGAGTCTCGTGAGCTCAAACAATCCCCTAGTCATACCGAGCCATGTTTCGAACCATGACCCCGAGTTCGAGAGCCTCGGCGGCGTAGATGTCAAATCACGGCCAGAATCCACCTCTGAAATATTAAGTCGTATTTCACAGCGTTCCAGCTTCACAGCCCTGTCTAGAAGTTCGAGGGCGAGAACCTTTTCCAGGTACGTTTTGACTTCGTGAAGAAGAAAATGTGCTGTTCTCTCGGACGCGGGCACCACTAGGCTGAGAGCATCTAAGGAATGCTGCGACCTTACCTGTCTGTCTTCGTTGTTCGGATCCGACATGCTATGTGAATCTGCAGTACCAGCCAGCCTCCCAAGCTTTGCTCCGTGCTCTGATGACTTAGTCGATTCTTGCTTACGATCTTGTTGTTGTCTGCAGAACCGCTGAATCCTGTGCATTTTGACGGGTTTCCCACGTAGACGAAGAGCTGGAGCTGTACGGCCATCTCGAGCACATAAAGTAATATGGTCGGCAATGGATTCTTTCTCTGCAGCCTTGTAGTTCTTGCCGATGTTCCATCTCGTAAACCTGGATTTGTACATCTTCGGTCTGCAAAGCATTCTTTAGTCTCGAATTGCCATAAAAGGAGCGAATGGAGCTTACGTTCCGAAGAATGCGAAGTCTCTTGCCAGAATCTCTCGGACTTGTGACAGTGTCTTGTCTTGATCAATATACAACTTCTGAATAATGGAGCGGTGGGCATCCCATCCGCTTTCCGTGGGAGCTCGGTTGCCCGACATGGTGAATGCGTTTTCGAAACAGAGTTGTTTGCTTGATACGGATACAGTCCCACCAGCAGTCAAAATGTTCCTCCGAACCAGGTCGTCGTCGAGGCTAGAACCATCCCACGAGGATGGTTACTGAAGAATGACTTCAGCCCAAGAAGACGCGATGAGTGAAATTAGACATTTTGTAAGGGAGGCCCGGGCATCGTCTTCATACATCTTTTGTCAATGCTCAATAGGCAGACGGAGGACCTTTTGCATGAGATGCACTAGCGCGTACAAAAGTTCCTGGGGGCTGAAAATATGACAGGGTTCGGATTGGCCACTCATTCCCGGCTATCTGGGGTGGTATAAGCAGCATGAGAAGACTCGTCTGATCCTGCCAAAGCGATATGCTGCTAGAAGTTTGAAAAATGTTCTCTGATCAGTCGTTGGTGAAATGCTTCTTGGCAAGGAGACGAAGTCTGGAGGAGACGTCAACAATCTCTTTCCTCCATTATGCTCTGGAGCGTCGCTTTAGTCCACCGACCTCGTTAATTGGTTTGGCCACGTGAATAACCACCTGAGCCAATACCTGCACCAATCTCCTCCGCCTTACCCTCCGAACACGAGGAACGAGCAAAGTGCGCTGCCCTCAAATAGGGGGGAATGGAACAGCATGGAAAGGCAAAAGAGTTCAGCGGTATTAGTTTCTGTAACACGCATTACAGCCAAGGTATTTTCGGTCGGTACTCGGACTTGTAGATTTTCTACAGAAGTACCTTTGCTGCCCTCCAAGATCACTAAGCCCATCTCCAAACGCCGCGCAAACCACTGTGAGGTAGGTTTAATTCACTGAGACAAGACACGTGTGCGTGCAATACTGGACTCGAGCCTCAGATTGCATATCGGACTACATCTGATTATCTTTCGGAGCAACTTCTGAAATGGCACCTTTTCATGGATCAAAGTGATCGAGCGTAAAATGACTCACGTCCGCTGTAATCTACGATATCAACGGTGTTCATGTCTGAATAAATGACCAAAGATTATTTGGTCACGTTTCATCAGTCAATCAGTGTTGTTGGTCGAGAGCGTGGAGTCTGGGTAGCCGAAGTACCTAGACCAAATTTCATCACGCAGGGAGTTTTCACCACGCCGGGATGCGGTTTAGAGGATACAAGCCGGAACGGGGCATCGGTGAACCAACGATCCTTGAACAGCCAGGTGAGATATAGCGTCAGGCTCACCACCAGGCTTACCTTCATGGAGATTCACCAATTAGTACAATCGCGAAAGATATTCCAGGTGGTTTAATATCATCACCCTACCGGACAGGTTATTTACGATGCTTGACTTCGCAAGCGTTGTTGCTTTGCTCACTACCAGATCATTACAATTCGTGGCAAGACGAACTGGAAGTACTACCACTTCCCTTTACGTGGACGATGCACAAGGATTTCGTTGATTGTGGTATTTGCTACGGATCTACTTTACTCCCAGGCTAGGCCGAAAGTCAAACGCCTTGCGCCAGACATGGGTTGCAATAACTAGAAGTAAGATGCAAGTCGACTCAAGAACAACCCACAAGAGCCCTTGCTTGGTCTTGTTGCGTTGAGATGGAGTACTGGTCCGCGAATGGGATCGCAGCTAGACAAGGTCACTCCTCTGCCAGTGTCTGTCCTTCGCGCAAGCCTTCCACCACCAGCTCTTCTCCTTGAGCTCTCCTGTAGATGTCTTTCACATCATCGGTCGTAGTTTCGAAATGACTGGTTGCATCATAGCTCTTCGAAATGAAAATGTTGTCACTTATGCCGCTCTCCAATGGTACATACAACGGGATCGGGGGACCCATGAACTTTTCTTCAATCCTGCCCAATCTCTCAAGTCCGGGCTGAAGCTCAAGATGATTGTTCTGAGAAGTTTCAGCGATTGTGGAGACGATGGCAATGTAGTAGCCTTTAGGGCACACGTTATGTGCTGATGAGACCATTGCAATGTAGATGTCGTTCTTTCGGCCGACTTGTGATTGAGGGATGATGAGCTGGAGTGAATCGCTGTCGTTCGTCCTGTCGATAGGGTGGTTGAGGATGCAGATTGCCTTGAGCAGG
>Ga0335072_10002497_pt1 | contig 28494 bp, 22 predicted proteins | sample Lox_Sample_21_FD_206725 | JGI IMG/M metagenome (GOLD analysis project Ga0335072, IMG submission 206725) | Soil microbial communities from Loxahatchee National Wildlife Refuge, Florida, United States - Lox_Sample_2.1 | ecosystem: Environmental > Terrestrial > Soil > Wetlands | place: USA... | reverse complement strand
CGCCGCCATCAGCGCCATGGAAGCGCGCGAGCCGCCGACATCGGGCGAACCGGTCGCCACCAGCACGGTGCCGTCGGCATTCACCTGGATGGTCGCGCTGGACTCTCCCCCGCCGTTGAACCAGTAGCCGGAAGCGACGCCTCGCCCCTGGTTCGGCCCCAGCTTGGTCTTGTACGCGGGATGGTCCTGCAACGCCTTCAACGTCTCGGAATAACCCTCATGCGCGTGCTTCGGGCCGAAGATCGTCGGCGTGCCGATATGCGCCGCGTTCTTCAGGCGCATTTCGACAGGATCCATGCCGATCTTCTGCGCGCACATGTCCAGCACGCTCTCCACCGCGAAGGCGGAGATCGGCGAGCCGGGCGCGCGATACGCCGCCGCCTTCGGTCTGTTCGATACCACGTCGTAACCAACCGCGTGCATGTTCTCGATCGCGTAGGGCGCAAAGGAGCATAGGCAGCCGTTCATCACCGGCGAGCCGGGGAACGCTCCAGCCTGGAACTTGAATATGCCGTCCGCGGCGGTGATCGTGCCGTCCTTCTTGACGCCGATCTTCACCCACATCGACGACCCCGAGGTCGGGCCGGTGCCCTTGAACACCTCCTCGCGGCTCATCATCAGCCGCACCGGGCGTCCGGACTTCTTCGACAGCAACACCGCCAACGGATCGAGATAGGTCACCGTCTTGCCGCCGAAGCCGCCGCCGATCTCCGCGGCATAGGCACGGATGTCGCCGATCTTCATGCCCAGGATCTGCGCCACCAGCGCCCGCATCTGGAAATGGCCCTGGCTCGACGTCCACAGCTCCACCTGGCCGTCGGCATTGTAGTTGGCAGAGCATGCGTGCGGTTCGATGTAGCCCTGGTGGACGGCGGCGGTCTTGAACTCCTTCTCGATCACCACGTCGGCCTCGGCGAAGCCCTTGTCCACGTCGCCGATCTTGAACTCCAGCCGCTTCGAGACGTTGGACGGCTTGCTCGGCGCCGGCTCGACGCCGCGGGTGATCATGTCATCGAACAACAGCGGCGCGTCTTCGGCCATCGCTTCGTCGACGTCGATGACGTGCGGCAGCACTTCGTAATCGACCTTGATCAGCCGCAGCGCTTCCTCGGCGATCGAGGCGCTGGTGGCCGCCACCGCCGCGACCTGGTGGCCCTCATACAGCACCTTCTCGCGCGCCATGATGTTGCGGGTGATGTGCCAGAAATTCTGCGCCACGCGCTCCGGCCCGATATATTCGAACTTCTGGTCCGGGATGTCATGCGCGGTGATCACCGCCTTCACGCCGGGCAGCGCTTCCGCTGCTGAGATGTCGATCGACCTGATCCGCGCGTGCGCATGCGGCGAGCGCAGCACGCGTCCGAACAACATGCCAGGCAGCCGCTGGTCGCCACCGTACAGCGCGCGGCCCGTCACCTTGGGTACGCCGTCCGGACGGATCGGACGCGTGCCGACCCACTTGAAACGCTTCGTCGATTCGGTAATGACTGAATCGTTCACGGCTCCACCCTCGCTTCGTGCCTGTCACGGATTGTCGGACTGTGGCGGCAGGTTTGCGCAGAGCCCGCCCGAAGGCAAGTCCCCGCCGCAATGCAGCATCCGGTTGCGACCGGGGTGTCCCGGCGGCATACACGCGCCGCGCGCGATAACAGCCACGCGCCGCGCGCGATAACAGCCACGCGCCGCGCGCGATAACAGGATCCCCTGAATGCCGCGTTTTCCCGACACGATCGCCAGAGCACTTCGGTTCCGAGGCAGCCGCGCCCTGCTGGCGGCCGTCATCATCGCCGGCTGGCTCGGCTTGCTCTGGTCGCAGACGCCGGTCCCGGCGCCGTTCCGCACATTCGACCAGCCGCTCTATCTCGGCATCGCCTACGACCTGCAACACCTGCATCGCTTTACCGACGGCTCCGGCTTCGCCACGCTGCACCTCGATCCGGCACGGCCGCCGGGCATGGAAATCATGCCGCTCTACCCGGCGTTCCTTGCCGCCACCGCCATGCTGGACCCGGCGTTCGACCGCTCGTTGCGCTGCTTCGTAGAGCAATCGGACAATCCGTCCTGTGCGAACCGCGCGCCGCTGCCGCGAACGCTGCAATTGGTGATGGTCGGCGCGGTCTACCTGATGCTGTGGCGCATTGCAGTCCGGGCAACTTGCTCGCCGCGCGTCGGCGCGCTGTCGCTTGCCGTGGGCCTGCTTGCCGCGCCGATCCTGGTCCGAGGCGCCAGCATGCTGATGACCGAGACGCTCTCGCTCTGCCTCATCACCGCGGCAACCGCCGCGGCGGTGGAGGCCGCGAAGGCGCGGCGCGTGCTCTGCTGGGTGCTGCTGTCGGGCGTCATGCTGGGGCTGACCGCGATGACCCGCCCGGCCTTCGTTTATTTGCTGCCGGCCGCCGGGATCGCCGGCGCCTGCCTTGCGCTGATCCGCCCGAGACCGGTGCGAGGCCTGGCCCTTGTGGCCACCTTCTTGCTCGGCGGCGCGGTCGTCATCGCGCCCTGGGTGGTGCGCAACGCCATCGTGCTGTCCCATCCCGCCATGACGTCCGGATATGCCGCGCTGGTGCTGGCCCAGCGCGTCGCGTTCAATCTCATGACGTGGCCGCAATATGCGAAATTCTATCTGTGCGGCCTGCCGGACGGCAACGGCATGGGCAACCTGCTGCTTGGGCCGAACGCGTGCGAGCCATTCCAGTACGAGTACCGTCCCGGCACGTTCTACTGGATCGGCAACCATACCTTCATGCAGCAGACCATTACCGCCGCCGGCGGAGCGCAGCACCAGTTTGACTACCTGCTGCACCAATACATCCTGGCGCATCCTCTATGGCATGCGCTGGTATCCATACCCATGGCACTCCGCGGGCTTTGGATCGACCATTATTGGGGCCTGATCCTTGCGGTGCTGTGCGTGCCATTGACGTGGCGCGCCGTGCGCCGCGGCGACGACGCATTGCTCGCGGCCACCTTGCCCGGCTGGTTCATGCTGGCGTTCCATGGCGCGGTCGCGGTCAACCAGGAACGCTATAATCTGATATTGCTCCTGCCGTTCTCGCTCGCCGGTGGCGTCGCATTGGAGCGAGTCTGGCAGCGCCACGCCTCTGCCCTGCGGCGTCGCATGTCCCACCAGAGCATCGGCCGGCGCGGCCAACCCGCGATCGACGACGCCGGTGCCGAGGAGCGAAGGCTGCGTCTGCCGTTGTGAAACTGCTTCGCTGGCGAGGCCGTCATGGCCGCCGCCGCATCGTTCACTCAGCGCAGCCGCCTTTGCCGGCCCGCTGGCCGGCCCGCTGGCCGGCGGGCTGGCTGGGCGGCGTCGGGATCGCCCATCGGTACGGGCCAATATCCCAGGTCCGGACGATGCGGTACTGCCCCATCTCGTTGTGGAAAAGATAGGAGCATTCGTGGTTGGTCCGGCTTCCCAGAAACCGGCCGAAGCCGGCCGAACCTTCCGCCAGCCACACATAGGGCGCGGATGCCGCCACCCGCTTCTCCGCCTGCGCTGCCGACAGTCCATGCGAGAAGGCCACGATGGCCAACGGTGACGCATCGCCGTCGACGGCGCGCAACTGGTAGCGCACCACCAGCGGGGCGAAGCCATTGCCGTCGATGTCGACCAGTACAATCGGGTCACGCGAGGACACGGCGTCGCGCAAGCCATCGGCGATCCGCCGCAATGCCGGCACCGGCGACGTCAGGTCGTCGCGATACGCCGCGGTGGCAACGACAGGCAGCAGCAGGGCGGCGAACGGCAGCCCACGCGCCAGCATGGGCCAGCGCAGCGGCATCATGAGCCATGCCACCGGCACGATGCAGGCAAGGGCGATCGTCAGCGCCTGGCCGGTCTGGGCAATGAACCGCCAGAAGGAAATCGCGGCTTCGACCTCGGTCGAGTCGAAGCTCGTCGCCAGGTAGCAGAACAGGATGAAGGCAATGTTGCCGGATGCGAGGCCGGCGGCGGTCACGGCGATCGTCGCGGAGGCCGGAGCAATCGCGCCGCCGTTCAGGACCGGACGCCCGCGTGCCCGGCGCAGCAGGCAGTTCGCCGCGACGCAACCCACCACCAGCGCCATCGCGGTATAGCCGGACTTCGCGACCATTACGCCCGACGCCGCCCGCAATGCCGACGGAAAGACCTGCCAATGCCAGGCGTGCCAGGCCAGGAGGAAGTGCCGTGCGTTGGGAATTTCGCGATCCGCGTAGCGGTTCCAGGACCACCAGATGAACGCCGGTGCTGCCAGCGTCAGCAGCAGCTTCCCCACCGCTGCAATCGTAACCCTGCTCAGGAACAATGCCAAAGACGGGATCGCGGCCAGGAAAAGCAAAACCAGCAGGGCGGCATTTGCCTGCCGGACAAACACGACCGCGCAGCAGGTCAGGGAAATCTGCAGCAGCAGACCCCGCTCCTGTGGCGTCTCGCGACTTTCGGCAGCGTACTGGAACAAAAGCGCGCACAGCATGGCCAGGCCCGCGCCGGTCGCGCTGTCTCCCATATTGCTCAGGGTGATCTTGGCGACGAAGGTGGGATTGGCCATGCCCATCAGCAGCGCCCCCGACGCCGCCAGCGCCCACTTGCTCGCGGCGGTCGGCACATGCCCGGCCCGTGCCAGCCGCTGCGCAATGACCTCGGCGAATGCGGCGCCGGCCGCCAGCATCGCCAGCAGGTTCCACTCCATCCCCACCACGTCGACGTCGCGAAAGCCGAGCAAGTGCATCGCGAACCCCGGCACCGCCACGCCGTACGGATAGGCGGCCATTGCCGAATATGCCGCCGGGTCGGCCAATGTCGGGAAGCGGTGCGTGGCGCACAAATGCAGCAGGTTCGGCAGCCAGAACGAGATGTCGTCCCAGGCAACGTCGCTCCTGCCGATGACCAGGACCAGGAGCGGCAGTCCGAGCAATAGCACGCGCGGACCCAGCCGATCGTCGGCGTCGTGCGTGCCGGCCCCGCCAACCAACACGCGGATCAATCCGAGCATGCCAAGCGCCGCCGAGGCCAGCGCCGCCCAGCCGAGGTCCGCGGACGAGAGGGTGCCGATGCCGACGAAGATCAGGCAGGCCATTCCCCAGCCGCTGAAGAACGCCGTTTCAAGCCGGCGCGCGCCGGCGAGGAACCCCATGCCCGCGGTGCACGCGCCGATCAGCAGGATGCAGGCAAGCTCCAGCATGTCTGCCGCGGTGGGGAGCAAGTGCGGTGGGACCATGCAGCGAGACCGGAGAAGCCAGAGGAACGCAGAAGAGCCGAGGCGGGGTGGTTAAGCCAGCGTCTCCAGCAACCCGGCCATCAGCGCCGCCCGCGGCGCAAGGTCGCGCCACAGGATATGCTCGTGGCTGGCATGCGCGCCCGAACCAGGGCAGCCCAGCCCGTCCAGCGTCGGAATCCCGATTGCCGCGGTGAAATTGCCGTCCGAGCCGCCGCCACGATGCTGTTTCGGCAGCGCAATCCCCACCTGGCCGGCAATCGCTCGCGCCGTCTCGTATAAGGATCGGATGCCCGCGTTCTCGGCAAATGGCGGGCGGTTCATGCCGCCCTGAACGGTCACCTTGCACCCCGGCGTCACCGCGGTGCGTCCCAGGATCGCTTGCTCCATCCGCTCGCCGTCCGCGATCGAATTCACCCGCAGGTCGATCTCGCAGCCCGCTTCCCGCGGAATGACGTTGGGGCGCGTGCCTCCCCAGATCGGTGCGGCGTTCAGCGTGATGCCGGCATCCAGGTCCACCATTTTGTGCAGCGCCAGGATCTGGTGCGCCAGCTCCACCACCGCCGAGGCGCCATCCTGGAATGCGCCTCCGGCATGCGAGCCCACGCCCTCGATCCGCATGACGAACCGCCCGACGCCCTTGCGCGCGGTGACGCACGCGCCGCCCGCGCCGGCTGGCTCCGGGATCAGCACCGCGGCGGCCTGGCCTGCCTCGCGCTCGATGATGTCGCGGCTGGTGGGGCTGCCGACCTCCTCGTCCGGAGTCAGCAGCAGCACAATCGGACGCGGCGTCGGCACCCGCTGCTGCAGAATGCGCCGCACCGCGTGGAACGCCAGGAAGCTCCCGGCCTTCATGTCATAGATGCCAGGTCCGTGGGCTTTGTCGCCGTTCACCTGGTACGGCATGTCGTCGAGCGTGCCGTGCGACCAGACCGTATCGAGATGGCCGGCAACCACGATCGCCGGACCCTCGCCCGGCGTCCGCGCAATCAGGTTGTCGCCGAACCCGTCACGTCCCGGGATACGCGTCAGCGCCGCGCCGGCGCGCGCCAGCTCCGCCTCCGCCACGTCCATCAGGCGATTGACCGCGGCCGGATCCGTGGTTGGCGTCTCCAGCCGCACCCAGGCGGAAAGTTCGTGGAGCAAGTCCTCGGAACGCCCGATATCGGTCTGCGGCATTGTGCTGTCCATCCGGTGCTGCAAAGGAACGCGCCCTCTGTGCACCGGGTGCAAGACGCAGGCAACCGCTTGCCCGGACTGGCCCTCGCCGGGCCGCCTCACCCGCCACCAGGGCCGCGTCTACCGGACGGACAGGATCGGAGCCGCTATTGCTGCCCCGACCACAGGCTCATGCCGGGCCACATCGGATCCGCGGCACCGGTGCCGTTCGCCAGCGGATCGTACGGCGGCGCGACCGGCGCCCAGACGGCAACCGGCTCGTTTCCGATCGAGAACAGTACATGCAACCCGTTGTTGGCAGGGGCAGCCTCACCGGGCACCCCTTGTGGCGCCGTCACCGTGCCGCCGACTTGCGGCTGCGGCGTCTGGGCCAGCGCGGCGCTCGCCAGCAGCAGCGGCAAAGCGCCTAGGACGATCGTGGCTAGCCTGGTCATGATCCCTTCACCTTTCTCACCGAACGGAAGCAATTTTGACTTTCAAGGCGGGCGGTACGCCCGTGCCAGGGGCGTACCGCCGAGTTTCTAAAAAGCCCAACAGTGAAACGCCGGATCAAAACTCCCCGCGCTCACATATGTTCATCGCGCTGCCGTCCGCCAAGGGCCGCCGCAACGCATGCGATGAAGGCGCCGATCAACATCGAAACACCAGTGTAGATCGACATCATTGCACCAGCCTTTCGCGCCGTGTCCGCGGCCTGCCGCGCTTTCGCCTCAGCCGCGTTCTCTTGCTCCAGCACCGCGTCCACGCGCTTGCGCGCATCGTCCTGCGACAACCCGGTGCACGCCGCCACCATCTGCGCAAGGTATGCCTTGTCGCTATCCGGCACGCCGCCGTTTTGAATGCCGCGCGACAATATTCGCGTGGTTTCAGCTCTCACATCTTGCACAGAGGTACTGGGGTTTGGATGATCCGAACGGTACAGGCTGTCGACGAAATAGCCGGTCGGATCAGCCATGCCGTTATTTGGCTGCATTGCTGACTGGCTCGCCCCTTGGGTTGCCCCTTGGGCCGCGCCGCCGGCAACGCCCGCTGCCATGTGCGCGCCGCTTCCGAGCAATGCGCCCGCCGCGGAGGTGAGAAACGCCGCCACCATCACCGAGGCCACCGCCCAGCTCAGAAAGCCATTGGCGGTGTCGCGGAAGAACACCTCGTGCGTATGCAGGCCCACCCATCGGGTGCGCAGCCTGCCGGTGAGATAGCCGCCGACGCCGGACGCCACCCATTGCACGATGACGAACCACACCGCGGTCATCAGCGTGAACGTGGTGAGCGAGGCTCCCGCATGGGACCACGGCGATATCGTCGCCAGGCCAAAGCCCGAGCCCAGCGCTATCAGGATCAGCGACAGCGCCGCCGCGGCGAAGGCGCCGGCGATGACCGCGGCCCAGGAAACGCCGGAGGTGGGCGCTTCGACCGGCGGAGAAGCATGGGTCCCGGCGCGGCCGGGAATGGTTGCGGTATCCATGTGCGTTCCCCGCCGATCAGTGCCACAGCAGGGCAAGCAGAATGATGATCGGGATGGGAACTCCAAGCAGCCAGAGCAAAAGGGCGCGGCCCATGAGCGTCTCCTCGGTTTTGGCCGGTCCCGGGCCTGTGCCGGAACCAGAGCGCGGTTGACATTCGATGGAAAAGTGCGGCGGTTGTGCAGGAACCGGGGCACGATTGTGGAGAAATGGCGGCCATCCGCTCACATAATGGTGCCGCGTTCGCCCGTCCCCGCGCGATGCCGCGGGCCAGAGTCCGCGCTGCCGGCAGCCACGGTTGATTCCGGCCTGCACTTCATCCAGAACAGGGGCCAGCCACATCATCGGGTAACGGCATGACCAGCGGCTATTTCTTCGAGGATTTGCAGGTCGGCCAATCGGCCAGCCTCGCCAAGACCATCACCGAGGCCGACATCCTGCTCTTTTCGGCCGTCAGCATGGACACCAACCCGGTACACGTCGACGCCAACGCGGCGAAAGTTTCAATCTTTGGCGAGCGCATCGCGCACGGCATGCTCTCCGCCGGCCTGATCTCCGCCGTGCTGGGCACCAGGCTGCCCGGGCCGGGGACGCTCTACATGCGACAGTCGCTGCGCTTCGCGGCACCGGTGAAGATCGGCGCCACCGTGACCGCGACCGCCACCGTGACCGCGCTGAACCCGGAGAAGAAGCGCGCTACGCTCAGCACCGTGTGCACCGTCGGCGACGAGGTGGTGATCGACGGCGAGGCATACGTCCAGGTACCCTCGCGCGGCTGATGCGCGTCTTCCACCACTGGCGGGACCTGCCGCCGGACGCTCGCGGTGCCACGGTGGCGCTGGGCAATTTCGACGGTGTGCATCGCGGGCATGAGGCGCTGATCCGCGCCGCCCACGCCGCGCGGCCCAAATCGTCGCTCGCGGTGCTGACGTTCGAGCCGCATCCGCGCGAGTATTTCCGTCCCGACGATCCGCCGTTCCGCCTCACGCTGTCCGCGGAACGCGCCGACTTGCTGGCGGCCCTCGGCGTCAGCGTCATTTACGAAATGCCGTTCGACCACGGGTTCAGCCACATATCGGCGGAGGCGTTCTTCGCCGATGTGCTGCATCACGGCATCGGCGCGCGCCACGTGGTGTGCGGGCCGGACTTTGCGTTCGGCCACCGCCGGGGCGGCGGCACCGATTTCCTCAAGGCGCGGGCAGAGGCGGTGGGCATCGGCGTGACCCTGGTGCCGCTGGTGACGGATGGCCAGGGGCCGCTGTCTTCCAGCCGCATCCGGCGCGAGTTGCAGGACGGCTATCCGGAACGAGCGACAACAGAGCTGGGCCGGCCATGGGCGATCCGCGGCGAGGTGGCGCATGGCGACAAGCGCGGGCGCACCATCGGCTTTCCCACGGCGAATATCGCATTGGGGCGGCACCTGGAGCCGGCGCGCGGTGTCTATGCGGTGACCGTGCGGCTGCCGGACGGATCGCAGTGCGAGGGCGTCGCCAATATCGGCCGCCGGCCGACGGTGAATTCGGGCACCGAGAGCAGGCTTGAAGTGAATATCTTCGACTTCGCGGGCGATCTGTACGGGGCGGAGCTGAGCGTGGCGCTGCGCGCCTATATCCGGGAAGAGCAAAGGTTTTCCGGGTTGGACGCGCTGAAGGCACAGATTGCCAAGGATGCAGCGCAGGCGCGGCGGCTTCTCGCGGAGCCTGCCGGTCCGTAGGGGCGCGTCGTTTCAGGTGAACGGAAGCTGCGCCGGTTGCGGCTTGCGCGGCGCCGGCTGGCGGAGGCGCAGCCAACGGCCCACGGCGGCCAGCCTGCCCATGTAAATATAGATCACCGGCGTCGTGAACAACGTCAGCACCTGCGAGACAATCAGGCCGCCGACAATGGCATAGCCCAGCGGCTTGCGTAATTCGGAGCCGGTGCCATTGCTCAGCATCAGCGGCAGGCCACCCAACAGCGCGCACATCGTCGTCATCAAAATCGGCCGGAAGCGCAGCACGCAGGCCTGGCGGATCGACTCTTCCGGCGGCAGGTGTTGCTCGCGCTCGGCATTGAGCGCGAAATCCACCAGCATGATACCGTTCTTTTTCACGATGCCGATCAGCAAGATGATGCCGATGATGCCCATGACATCCAGCCCGAAGCCACACACGTCGAGCACGACAAGAGCGCCCAGGCCGGCCGAGGGCAGCGTCGACAGAATGGTCAGCGGGTGGATGGTGTTTTCATACAGCATGCCGAGAATGATGTAGACCGCGGTCAGCGCGGCCACGATCAGGATCGGCGTGCTCTGTAGCGAACTTTGGAACGCCTGTGCATTGCCCTGGAAACTCGCCTGAATGCTGGGCGGCATATGCAGATCCGCCATCGCGTGCCGGATCGCTTCCACCGCGGTGCCGAGCTGCTGGCCGGGCCTGAGATTGAAGCTGAGCGTGACGGCCGGAAATTGTCCCTGATGGTTGACCGAAAGCGGCGCGGTCGTGGCCTGCAGCGTCGTCAGTTCATCGAGCGGCACCATCCCCGCGTGCTGTGACGCGACATAGATGCGGCGCAAGGCATCCGGACCGAGTTGCAGGTTCGGCTGCGTCTCCATGATGACGTAATACTGGTTGAGGCTGGTGTAGAGCTGCGAAATCGGCCGCTGGCCGAACGCGTCGTACAGGACAGCGTCGATCTCGGCGGCGGAAACGCCAAGCCGCGACGCGGTCTGGCGATTGATGTGGATCACCAGTTGCGGTCCGGCCGCCTGCTGGTCGCTTGCCACGTCGGTGATCTGGGGCAGCGTCCGCAACGCCTGCACCAGCCGCGGTGCCCACTTGTTCAGTTCCACCAGATCCACATCGGTCAGCGTATATTGGTACTGGGCGGCGGTCAGGCGCCCGCCGATGTTCACGTCCTGCACGGCTTGCAGAAACACCTGAACGCCGACCAGCCGTCGTGTCGCTGCGGTGATCCGTGCCATGGTCACGTCGATCGGTGGCCGCGTGTTGCGCGGCTGCAGCGCGATGAACAATCGCCCCTGGTTCTCGGTGGAGGTGGCCCCGCCCGCCCCGATATAGGCGCCGACCGAAGCGACCGCCGGATCGGCCAGTATGGTGTTGATGACCTCGCGCTGGATGGCAGCCATGCCCGCGGGCGAGACGTCCTCGGCGGCCTCGGTGATCCCCAGCATCAGTCCGGTGTCCTGCTGGGGAAAAAACCCTTTTGGTATGATGATGAACATGTAGACCGTCAGGGCCATGGTCAGCAGCATGACCATCAGGGTGATGAAGCGGTGCCGCAGCGCCACGCGCAGCGCCCGGTCGTAACCGTGCACCATGGCGTCGAAGCCTTGCTCCAGCACGTGCGACAGCCGCCCGTGCGAGCCCGGATTGTCCACGCGCAGCACGCGTGCGCCCATCATCGGCGTCAGGGTCAGCGACACCAGCGCCGATACCGCGATCGCGACCGTGACCACCACCGCGAATTCCTGGAACATGCGGCCGACCAGCCCGCCCATCAGCAGCAGCGGAATGAACACTGCCACCAGCGAGATGGAGATGGAGAGGATGGTGAAGCCGATCTCTCCCGCGCCGTCCAGCGCCGCCTGCAGCGGCGGTTTTCCCATCTCGATGTGGCGCGCGATGTTCTCGACCATCACGATCGCGTCGTCCACGACGAAGCCGACCGCGATGCTGAGGCCCATCAGCGAGAGATTGTCCAGGCTGTAGCCGAAGAGATGCATCACCCCGAATGTGCCGATGATCGATACCGGCACCGCGATGGCCGGGATGATGGTCGCCCAGACGCTGCGCAGGAACACGAAGATCACCGCGACCACGAGGCCGATCGTCAGCAGCAGCGTCCGTTGCACGTCGTTGACCGAGGCGCGGATCGTCACCGTTCGGTCGGAGATGACGGTCGCCTTGATCGCTGGCGGCAGGATCGCCATCAGTTGCGGCAGCAACGCCTTGACCTTGTCCACCGTGCTGATGACGTTGGCACCCGGCAGGCGCTGGATAGCGAGGATGATGCCGCGGTCTCGGTTGACCCAGCCCTCGAGTGTCTCGTCCTGCGGACCGATCACCGCCTGACCGACATCGGATACGCGGATCGGTCCACCGTTGCGCCAGGCGATGATCTGATTGTTCCACGCCTCGGTGGTCAGCAACTGGTCGGTCGTCTGCAATGAGAAGGCGCGCGTCGTGCCGTACAATGTTCCTTTTGGCTGGTCCACGCTGACATTGGTCAACGCCGATCGCATCTCCTCCAGGTCGATGCCGGCGGCGGCGAGCTTCACCGGGTCGATCTGCAGCCGGATCGCCGGGTGTTGCTCGCCACCGATATTCACCAGACCCACGCCCGGGACCTGCGACAGCTTCTGCACCAGAATGCTCTCGGCGTAGTCGTCCACCGTGGTGATCGGCAGCGTGTCGGATGTGAGGCCCAGCACGAGGACCGGGGCGTCGGCGGGGTTGGTTTCGTGATAGGTGGGCGGCGTCGGCATGTCCTTCGGCAATTGCCCGGACGCGGCATTTATCGCGGTCTGCACCAGTTGCGCCGCCGCATTGATGTCGTCGTTCAGCGAGAATTGCAGCACGATCGACGTGTAGCCGAGCGAACTGGTCGAGGTCATCTGCGTGAGGTAGGGAATTTCGCCGAACTGCTTTTCCAGCGGCGTGGCCACGGACGAGGCCATGGTTTGCGGGTCCGCGCCAGGCAGTTGCGCGGTCACCGAAATCGTCGGGAAGGAGACGTTGGGCAGTGCAGAGACGGGGAGCAATGTGTAGGACGTGGCGCCGAGCAAGACGATCGCAACCATCAGCAGCGAGGTCGCGACCGGGCGGCGGATGAACGGCGACGACAGGCTCACTGCAACATGCCCTGCGAGGCCGGGGTCTGGTTCTGCACGATCGGGCTGTTTGCTGCTACCGCGACGATCTTCACGCCGTTCTGCAAGCGGTACTGGCCGGCAGTGACGACCCGGTCTCCCGCGTGCAATCCCTGGCTGATAAGCGCGCGGCCATCGAGCGTTTCACTCACGCTGACCGGGCGCAGCCGCACGGTGTCGTCGGCGCCCACCAGGTAGACGCTTTGGCCGTCCTGGCCCTGCTGCAGAGCGGTCAGGGGCACGCTCAGAGCGTTCGGGACGAGGCTGGTCACCAGCCTTACTTCGACGAATTCGCCCGGCCAGAGGTTGTCATTCTCATTCGGGAACGTCGCCTTCAACGCGATGGTTCCGGACGCCGGGTCGATCTGGTTGTTGACGAGCAATAATACCCCTTTGTCGAGCATGTCACCGCCGTCCTGCGGATAGGCGATCGCCCGCAGATCGCCTTTTCGCATCGCCGCCTGGACGTCCCGCAGGTCCTTTTGCGGCAGGGTGAAAACCACCGAGATCGGCTGCAATTGCGAGATCGTGACGATCGGCGTGGCTTGCTCCGGCCGCACGATGTTGCCGATGTCCATGCGCCGGATGCCGGTCACGCCATTGATCGGCGATGCGATCGTCGTGTAGCCGAGCCGCGTCTGGGCATCGAAGATCGCCGCGTTGTCGTTGACGATGGCGGCACGCAACTGGGCGACCGCCGCCGCCTGGTCATCCACCTGCTGCGAGGTGGAGAAGCCCTGCTTCAGCAGCGGTATGTCGCGGTTGAGATTTGCCTGGGCATTGTCCAGATGCGCCTGATCGCGGGTCAGGTTCGCCTGCGCCTGTTGCAGCGCGGCCTGGAACGGGCGGGGATCGAGTTGCGCGATCAGGCTGCCGGGATGCACCGTCTGGCCTTCGATGAAATCGATATTCTCGATCGTGCCGGTGACCTGCGCGTGGACGTCGACAGTATTGTACGCGCTGACCGTGCCGAGTCCGACCTTGACCAGCGGCATATCCGATACGCGGACCGTTGCGGTGACGACAGGAACAGGAGCCGGCGTCACGTCGGCCACAGCGGTGGATTGCCCGAATGGCCACTGCCACGCCGCAATGCCGATGACAGAAAGTACGCCGGCGGCGGCAAACAGCAATACGGGACGTGGCATCATGTTCTCCCGTTGATGGAAATCCTGGCGCGAAATCGCCTGGCCCCAGCGTTGGGATAGCAGCCGCGCTTGTGCCGGAATTGCAAAAAAGTAAGGCGCTTTTTATGTGGCAACGGCGATTGGATAGCACCGCTGGGCGCCGACCTTCGCGCCGGCGTGCAGTTCGACAACGCGTGGTGCATCTTTGACAAGACGGCTCCGCTGCCGCGCCTAAAGTACGTGCGGTCGCCAGGGAGTCCCGACAAATGCCACACCCATCTGTTCGCCGCTACACCAGTCCGGCCGGTGGATGGGGTGCCCTGGAGGCCACCGGCAGGGCGCTGGCCGTTCAGAAGATCCCGCTCCGCGGCAGCAGCACCCTGCTGCACATGAACCAGCCTGCGGGGTTCGACTGCCCGGGTTGCGCCTGGCCCGATCCCGCGCACACCAGCCCATTCGAGTTTTGTGAGAACGGTGCCAAGGCCCTGGCATGGGAAGCAACCGCGCTGCGCTGCCCTCCTGAATTCTTCGCGGAGCATACCGTGACGGAACTTCAGGCGTGGAGCGACTACGACCTGGAAATGACCGGCCGCCTAACCCATCCGATGAGCTACGATGCCGCCACGGATAAATACGTGCCGATCGATTGGAATGCGGCATTCGCCGCAATCGGCAAAATGCTGCAGGCTCTGCCGTCGCCTGATCAGGCCGAATTCTATACCTCGGGGCGCGCATCCAACGAAGCTGCGTTCCTGTTCCAGTTGTTCGCCCGCGCCTACGGGACAAACAACTTTCCCGATTGCTCTAACATGTGCCACGAGCCGACCAGCGTCGGGCTGCCGCAGAGCATCGGGGTCGGCAAGGGCACCGTCCTCCTCGAGGATTTCGACCAGGCCGACGCAATTTTCATTATCGGGCAAAACCCGGGAACCAACAGCCCGCGCATGATGACCAGCCTGCGCGCCGCATCCCGCCGAGGCGCGTGCATCCTGAGCTTCAATCCATTCCGCGAACGGGCACTGGAACGCTTCGAGGCACCGCAGAACCCCGTCGAGATGGCGACCCTGACCTCGACGCCGATCTCCACGCGATTGTTCCAGATACGCGTGGGCGGCGATCCGGCCTTGCTGAAGGGCATCATGAAGGCGTGCATCGAGGCCGATGACGCCGCGCTTGCCACCGACGAACCGCGCGTCCTGGATCACGATTTCATATCCGGCCACACCATCGGCTTCGAGCAATTCGCCGATGAGTTGCGCGGCCTGCAATGGTCGGTACTGGAAGCCGCATCCGGCTTGAGCAAGCACGACATGGCGACGGCGGCTTGCTGCTATTTGGAAGCGAAGGCCGCGATCCTGGTCTACGGCATGGGCGTGACGCAGCACACTCACGGCACGGAAACGGTGCGGCTGATCGCGAACCTGGCTTTGCTTCGCGGCAATATCGGCCGTCCCGGCGCCGGACTTTGCCCGGTGCGCGGCCATTCCAACGTCCAAGGCAACCGCACGGTCGGGATCACAGAGAAGCCGGGCGCCGAGTTTCTTGACCGGATGCGCAGCACCTTCGGTTTCGACCCGCCCAGGCGCCACGGCCATGATGTGGTCCGCGCCCTGGGGGCGATGATCAACGGTGAGGCGCGCGCCTTCATCGCGCTGGGCGGCAATTTCGCTGCCGCCGTTCCCGATACCCATCTCGCGGCGCAGGCCTTGCGCGGACTCGACCTTACGGTGGCGATCGCGACCAAGCTCAATCGCAATCACCTGGTGCATGGCAAACACGCGTTCATCCTGCCGTGTCTCGCCCGCAGCGAACTTGACATGCAGGAAGGCGGCAAACAGCGGATCACCGTGGAAGACTCGATGTCGATGGTCCACGCGTCCGGCGGACTGAATGCACCGGCTTCGCCGCATCTGCGCAGCGAGACGGCAATCGTCGCCGGCATGGCCGCCGCCACGCTCGGGGCGAAACATCCGGTCGATTGGAACGACCTCGTCGCCGATTACGACCGCATCCGCGATCTGATCGAACAAGTCTTCCCGATCTTCGAGGGCTACAATGCACGCATTCGCAGCCCCGGCGGTTTTCATCTCAGCTCGCTGGCACGCGAGCGCATCTGGGCCACACCGTCGGGCAAGGCGGAATTCGCCGTCGTCGCCGAGGTGGAGGCAGACTCGCTGCTGGGAGATCCGGACGCCCTGTGGCTGACGACAATGCGCAGCCACGACCAGTACAATACCACGCTTTATAGCCTGTCCGACCGCTACCGCGGCGTGTTCAATCAACGTGACGTATTGTTCCTTGGCCCACGCGAAATGGCCCGCCGCAATCTGGTTGCCGGCGAGCGGGTGTGCGTCGAGACAATTTCGACCGACGGCATCAAGCGGCAGGTCAGCGGCCTGAAGATCGTTGCCTACGAACTGCCGGACGGCTGCTGCGGCGCGTACTATCCGGAGGCCAATCCGCTCATTCCGTTGTACTTGCATGACATCCAGGCGGGAACGCCCGCGGGCAAGGCAATTCCGGTGCGCATCCAGGCATTGACCGCCGATGAAAGCGCATAACGATGAATGCTCTGTTGCTGTCCCGCCTGCAATTCGCATTCACCATCGGTTTCCATATCCTGTGGCCGACATTCACCATCGGCATCGCGTCATTCGTGGCGTTTCTCAGTGGCATGTGGTGGTGGACGGCACGGCCGGTCTATCGCACTCTCATGCGGTTCTGGATCCACTTGCTCGCACTCGGGTTCGGCATGGGCGTGGTGACCGGTATCGTGCTGTCCTATGAAATCGGCACGAACTGGAGCGCCTACTCGCGCGCGGTCGCCAATGTGCTCGGCCCGATGTTCACCTACGAGGTGCTGACCGCCTTCTTCCTCGAAGCCGGTTTCATCGGCATCGTATTGTTCGGCGAACGCCGGGTGGGGCGCGGCGTCCATTTCTTCGCCTGCTGCATGGTCGCCGGCGGGTCCTTGCTCAGCGCGAGCTGGATCATCGCGTCGAATTCATGGATGCAGACGCCGGCCGGCTACACGGTCGATTCGCAAGGCATCTACCACATCGCCGACTGGTGGCAGGCGGTGTTCAATCCGTCCTTTCCCTACCGCCTCATGCACATGGTCTGCGCCAGCTTCCTGACCGGGGGCTTCCTCGTGGCCGGCATTTCGGCGTTTCACCTGCTGCAGGGAAAACACCTCGAAGCCGCGCGCAAGGGCTTCTCGCTGGCAATGTGGACCGTATTGATCCTGGCGCCGCTCCAGGTCGTGCTGGGCGACGTGCAAGGCCGCAACACACTGCAATACCAGCCGACCAAGCTCGCCGCGATCGAAGGACTTTGGGACAGCGGCCGCGGCGTGCCCGCGACCTTGCTCGGGTGGCCGGACATGGCCAGGGAACGCAACCTGTACGAAGTCGCAATCCCGCATTTCGGCAGTGTTTATCTCACCCATTCGTGGGATGGCTATGTGCAGGGATTGAAGGCCGTCCCGCCGGCCGACCGGCCCTATGTGCCGATCGTGTTCTTCGCGTTTCGCATCATGGTCGGAATTGGCTTGCTGCTGCTGGGCCTCGCGGTCACCGGCGCGGTGCTCCGCTGGCGCGGCCAACTTTTCGCGGCGCGCAAGTTCCACTACGCGTGCCTTGCCGCCATGCCGTTAGGCTTCCTCGCGGTGCTGGCAGGCTGGACAACGACGGAGACGGGACGCCAGCCGTTCGTCGTCTATGGTCAACTGCGTACCGCGGACGCGGTTTCCCCGGTGGCGGCCGGCGCCGTCGGATCGACCCTGACGGCCTTCGTCGTACTCTACGGCATGCTATTCCTCGCCTTCCTCTGGTATGGCGCGAGCATCGTCATCCGCGGGCCAGGCTCGCTGGAACTGCCTCCCGAATCCATTCGCCCCGGCATCGACCGGGCGGGTCCCGCGCTGGTCGCCGACACCGCATCGGCCGCACTGCATCCCGCGGAGTAAACTCATGGATCTGCCATTGCTCTTTGCTTTCCTGGTCGCGTTCTGCGTCGCCATCTATGTGATCGCCGACGGATTCGATCTGGGCATCGGTATTTTGTTCCTGATCGCGCCTCGCGAAGAGGATCGCGATTTGATGATGGAAAGCATCGTCCCTATGTGGGATGGCAACGAGACCTGGCTGGTTGCCGGTGGAACTCTGCTGTTGGGCGCCTTCCCGCCAGGATATTACATCTTGCTGCCGGCATTGTACATCCCGGTAATTCTCATGCTGTTTTCGCTGATCCTGCGCGGCGTCGCTTTTGAATATCGTTTCCATGCCGAGCGCTCGCGCCGCCTTTGGGATTGGATCTTCGCCGCAGGTTCGTTGCTGGCCACGTTGTGCCAGGGCTTGATCCTCGGTGGCTTCATCCAGGGCGTGCCTGTGCATGACGGTGCGTTTGCCGGCGGCAGCTTCAGCTTCCTTGGCGTGTTGGGGTTGCTTTGTGGCATCGGCCTCGTCGGCGGTTACGCGTTGCTTGGTGCCGGCTGGCTGATTTGGAAAACCGAAGGTGCGACCCAGGTCTTCGGCCGCGAGGTCGGCCGCGCGGCGTTGATTCTCGCCGTGGCGATGATGGCTGTCGTGAGCCTGTGGACCGCGGTGACCCAACCGGAGATCGCCGAACGCTGGTTCAATCCAACCTATGGCTTTGCCCAGGTTCTGTTGCCGGTCGTCGCGGCGGGCGCCGCTGCCTTGCTATGGCGGCAGTTGTGGGGGGAAATCGCAGTCCTGCCCTTCGTGCTCGGTCTTGTTCTTTTCCTGTGCGGCCTGGGTGGCTTGACGGTCAGCCTGTGGCCCTATGTCGTGCCGCGGCAGATCACCATCTGGGATGGCGCCGCCGATGCCAAAAGCCTGCAGGTCATCGGCATGGGCGCGGTATTCATAATGCCGATCATCATCGCTTATATGGCGTATGCCTATTGGACCTTTCGTGGCAAGACGCGCATCGGTGCTGACGACGACAGTGCCGGCGATGTGCGGCCTGAAATAGCGTTCCGGCCCACCTGCGTCGCTCGGAACGGGCTTCATTTGTCGTGAGCAGCGGGTTGTCCGGAGAAGCGCGCTATCCTGAAACCGCGCGAATTGGCTGTTTGCGAATCTTACGCTCGCAAGAATCGTCCGATCGCCGGTCTATTGGCTCAACGCGACATGCCGGCGAGCCCGGGCCTTCCCTGATCCGAACGTATGGACTTTGAGCGATCGCGCCGTGCCATGACGTTCACAGAGACAGTGCCCGTTGCCGCCACCGAGCGGGCGTGAAACCGGAAAAGCGCTTGAACACGGTGGTAAAATGCGCCTGCGAACTGAAGCCCACGCTCAACGCCAGTTGCGCGAGGGGTTCATTGGTCGTGGCCAGCATGACCTGCGCGCGATTGATGCGATGCCGCAGGACGTATTCGTGCGGTCGAACTCCAGTCGCGGCGCGGAACTGCGATGCAAAGTGCATACGGCTCAGGCCCGCTGCCCGGGACAGATCGCCAAGCGTGACCGGCGAGTCCATATGCGCCTCGATGTATTCGACGGCGCGTTTCAGCCGCCACTTGGGCAGCGGAGAGCCGTATCGAGGCGTGACTGGTCCGCTTTCGCCATACTGTCCCAGCAGGTGCGAGACGACGGCGAGCCCCATGAAGTCGGCGCGCAATCGGCTATAGGGATCGTCCACATCCGCAATCGACAACAGCGTGGTGGCGAGCTCTTGCAGCGTGGTGTCCTGGGCAAACAGCGGGTCGCGAAGCACGACCCGACCGGAGGACCGCTTGCCATGCTGCCACTCGAAGCATTCGGCGAGCAATGAGTCCGGAACGAACACATGGAGGTTGTTGTAGGACTGGAAGTAGACGATGTGCGCAGGCACCGCCGGCCCGGTAATCTGCACCATTCCGGGCACCAATCTGTGGTTGGAAAACACTTTCGAACCGAGTGACAGCGTGTATTCGGAAGGCTGGCCCACGACGGCGACCAGGTGGTAATCGTTGGGGATTTCGGGTGAGGAATGTTCCTCGCCGGCGGATCCGCACCAGCGGGCCATTACCAATCTCGAGTCCTGTCGCTCATGGTTCCGCAGAATATCAGGCGAGCGCCAGATCTTCTCGTCGTGTATGATCGGCTCATTCTGTTCCGGTACATCGAGTGAGATCAAAAGCCTCCTCGTTCCGGCAACATCCGATGCCTTCACGGTTTGCTCTCCTTGGGTCCGTCCTTCGCTACGGCAGAGGCCCATGGGGACGCAGGGCGCACAGCGCCATTCGTCGCCATCCCCCTGCCTGCCGCATAATCGAACTTCAGGTCGTTGACTGCTTGTTGAAGGTGCCGATCTTTTGTGCGATCAACATGCTACTCGATCCTGATTGCCATCAATTGGCAGGACGACTCGAAAAGCAGGAACCCGGGATGCTGCCGCCTCGCTCTGTGGTGGGCTGCCGGACCTTCGGGCAGGCCGATTTGCCGGCACCGGCCATCTGCGTGATTTGAGACAAATCCGGACATGGATACACATGCGAATTATAAACCGGCACTTCGAAAGTGCAATACGGTCCGATGCTGTCTTCCTATCCTCGGTGCGTTGGATAGCCATCGTGGACCAGATATTGCTGAGGAGACCGATCATGAATGTCGGCACATCGCCTGCCAGGGCCGGGATCCCGCCGGGTTTCCTGCAAAAGATCCAGGAATACCCGATGCTCATCGCGGATGAGGAAACCGATCTCGCCCGTGCATGGCACGACAAACGCGATGTTGCGGCCTACCACAAGTTGGTCACCTCGCATCTACGGCTGGTGACCAAGATCGCAATGAGTTATCGGGGCTATGGTCTGCCGATTGGCGATTTAGTCAACGAGGGGACCATCGGCTTGATGCAGGCGGTCGAGCGATTCGATCCGGATCGCGGTTTCCGTCTTTCGACCTATGCCATGTGGTGGATTCGCGCGGCGATTCACGAACACATTCTGCACTCCTGGTCGCTGGTCAAAATGGGTACGACAGCAGCGCAGAAGAAACTGTTCTTTAATCTGCATCGGTTGAAGAATCAAATACGCGCCACCGACGAAGGTGACCTGGCGCCGGAGCAAGTCGAGAAGATAGCCCGCATGCTCCATGTTCCGGAGCAGGATGTTGTGACTATGAATCGTCGACTTGCCGGGCGCGACCATAGTTTGAATGTACCGGTCTACGAGGATGGTGGCATCGATTGGCAGGAAGAACTGGTGGACGATTCGGAATGTCACGAGACCAGTTTTGCGGAGCGCGAGGAGTTTGACGGACGCAAGGCCAAACTGTCCAAGGTGATGAACGTGTTGAATGCACGTGAGCGCCATATCTTGGCCGAGCGCCGGCTGAAGGAGAATCCGGTCAAGCTCGAGGAGCTGTCGCAGCACTACGGCGTTTCGCGTGAGCGGGTCCGGCAGATCGAAATGCGCGCGATCGAAAAGTTACGGAAGGCAATGCACGTCCGCGGCCAGGCGAATGCAGCAGCGGATCATGCGGCCAGCAATGCGTTCCCCGTAGTTTCGGGGCCGGAGCGATTTGCTCCCGCCGTTGCGTCTGAACTGGCGCGCGAGCGAGAGCTTGCGCTTGATTAAGTAATGCTGGGGTGGTGGGTTTCAAGTCCGAGCGGGTTGCTTTGTGCCTGCCGCGTGAGGGCCTCTCACAAGGCATGGTGTTGGTCGCGGCAAGGCATTCGATTGGACCTCGGACTGGCGTCATTTGCCTGCGTGACCGCTGCGCAGGGTCAGCGGTTGACTCGATGCGGCGCGGGCGTTGGTTTCGCGATGCAATCAGGCCCGCCACAAACAACAACGGCGCCATGGAGGCGCCGTTTTGTCAGCCATTCATTCGCAGGTTGAGTTTACCCGGTCTTACGCGGCCTGCGTACTCCCGCGGTCAGGGCGGTATGGGAAATCGGGTCGCTCGCGGGAAAGGTTTCTCGCAGCGCTTCGTCCAGGGCCGCATCTTCCCTGGCTCTGTCATTCGCCGCGACATAAGCCTCGTCATGTTCTGTGTGCATGGCGGGTGATCTGCTGAGCGGCGTCGTACGTTTTGGGTCAGCGGCGGTCATTCGTTGGTGCCTGCCCGCCGGGTTACCTCAAGGAGGAACCAGTGGCGCCGTTCTGTCTCGTCGATCCACACCTCGAGCAAGCTGGTCGTCGCGACATCGCCATGGCCAGAGCAAGTGTGATGCACCTGGCGCATGGTCGACACGAGCTGCAGATTGTCATCCCGCAGCTCCGCAAGCATGTCCTGCGGCTCGACAAACTCCGCGTCGTTATCCACGATGCGCTGCATCCTTGCAATGTGTCCGATCGACCTGATCGAGGTGCCGCCGATCTTGCGTGACCGCTCGGCGATCGGATCCGTCATCGCAAAGACTTGCTCGCCTTGCTCGTCGAGCAGCAGGTGGTAGTCGCGGAAATGCGGGCCGCTCATGTGCCAATGGAAGTTCTTGGTTTTGACGTACAATGCGAACACATCGGCGAGCAAGCCCTTCAGGGCCGCGCTGATGTCGCGGACAGCGGCTTCCGGAAGGATCCTCGCCGCATCCGTCCGCCTGGTGTGGATATCGACTTCATGTGGTGCGTTCATTGGTACTGCTCCCTGGCTGGAGCGGCGGCCAATGCATCCGTCGCGTGGAGATTGTGCCGGCGCCCAGGCGCGGGGCCATAGGCTTCGCAGTTGGAGAAGGCTTGTCGCTTTGTCAGGCGTTTGTCGAATTTGCACTGCGACATGGCAATTGGTGACGCGTGGCAATCCGGCGAAACCCTGACGGCAATCGGCCGGATCGGGCTCTTTGAAAGGAATCTCAGGCAATCTGCAAGACCATCAGGCTATCCCGGAGCAAATGCCGTTGCGAGACTTTGTGCGACCTACGGTCTCGGCACATGCATTCCTATAGGAGACAGATCATGTCGGAGCAACGGCCACCTTTTCCTCCGTTCACGCTCGAAACTGCCACCAGGAAGGTGCGCGGTGCAGAGGATGCCTGGAACACCTGCAATCCAGAGCATGCGGCGATGGGCTATGCGGTTGACTGCTATTGGCGCAATCGAGCCGAATTCATTCAGGGCCGGCCGGCGATCATCGCCTTCCTGCAGCGGAAATGGGCGCGCGAGCTGGACTATCGGTTGATCAAGGAGTTGTGGGCCTTCGACGGCAGCCGCATTGCCGTGCGCTTTGCTTATGAGTGGCATGACGATTCGCAGAACTGGTTCCGTTCCTACGGCAACGAGAACTGGGAGTTCAATGCCGACGGTCTGAACATTCTGCGCTATGCCTGCATCAACGACCTGCCGATCACCGAAAGCGAGCGGAAATACCACTGGGACCGTTCGGGGCCTCGGCCGGCGGGTCATCCCAGCCTGTCGGAACTGGGGCTCTGAGCAGCGCCTGAGGCAGACCGTGGCACCGTCGGCCGTGTGTACGGAGCGGTGTGGTCCACCGTCGACGGCCGGCGCCAGGGCATGATGCCGCCGCTCCCACTGCGTCGTGCGTTCCGAAAACGAGCGTACGTTTTGGAAAATATCGCCGGTCCGTCCCGCCGGTAAAACTCACCGGATCGTCGCCCGGGCCTAACCGGCGGGCGGCGGCGCCGGCGGATCATCTCCATCGAGAGGGCGTAGCATGACCAGACCGTCCACCAATGGAATGCTTGGCTCGTTCGCAGTGATCGGCGCGGTCGTTGCCGTGGCGGCCGGAGCGTTCGCCTACACGGCCGGGTGGCTGTCGCCCGACCGCCTGACACCGACGAAGATCGTCGCCGCGCTCGCGCCGCCGGGAGGGCCGGCACTTGGCCATCGGCGCAACCACGCCAAGGGGATCTGCTTTACCGGCGAGTTCGACGCCAACAACAACGGCGTTGAACTCTCCCGCGCGGAGGTTTTCGCCAGCGGCAAGTATCCGGCACTCGGACGGTTCAATCTCGGCACGGCCGATCCGAACGCACCGGACTCGACCGTGCGGGTACGCGGCATGGGCCTGCAGATCACCACGCCGGACGGCGAGATGTGGCGGACCGCCATGGTCGATCTGCCGTTCTTCCCGGTATCGACGCCGGAAGGATTCTATCAGCTTCTCAAGGCATCGGGCAGCAAGGCTCCGGATGCGATGAAGGATTTCACGGCGGCGCATCCGGAGTTCGCGGTATTCGGCGCCTGGGCACAGAGCGCGCCCTGGACGGCCAGCTACGCAGAAGAGCCATTCAACAGCCTCAACGCATTCACATTCGTCAACAGTGCCGGCGTGGCGCATGCGGTGCGATGGTCGCTGCGGCCGCAGGCACAGATAGTGCCCATCTCGCAGGCCGACCTTGCGAAGCTGGGACCGAGCTATCTTGAACAAGAGATCGTCACGCGGGTGGCGGCGGCACCGCAGCGTTGGACCATGACGGTGACTGTCGCCGATCCGGCCGATCAGACGTCGGATCCGAGCAAGGCGTGGCCCGCGGACCGGCGCACCGTCGCGGTCGGAACCCTGATCGTGCAGCGGATCGAACAAGAGCGCGATGGCCCGTGCCGCGACATCAATTTCGATCCGACGATCCTGCCGGGCGGGATCACGGTATCGGACGATCCGTTCCCCGCCGCGCGATCGGCCGCCTATGCGCGGTCGTACGACCTGCGCACGGCGGAAGTTCGCGACTACCCGTATCACATCAAGACCGCATCGGGAGGCCAACAGTGACCGGCGATCGCTTCACCCCGCTTCAGCGTCTGCTGCACTGGGTCATGGCCCTCTGCATTCTGGCGATGTTGTTCATTGGCGTCGGGTTCGCCTCGACGGTGATGCCGGACTACGTGCTGCTGGTGGCGACGCACAAGACGCTGGGCATCGCCATTCTGGTGCTGGCCCTGATCCGCCTGGGCGTTCGGGTTCGCTACGGCGCGCCGGCCCTGCCGGCGGACCTGCCGGAGCCAATCCGGCTTGCCGCGCATCTGTCGCATTACGCGCTGTACGCGCTGATGATCGGCATGCCGCTGCTTGGCTGGGGGATGATGTCGGCCGCCGATTATCCGGTCGTATTGCTCGGCAACATCCGGCTGCCGCAGATCCTGCCGCTGAACGATACCCTGCACACCGTGCTCTGGGACGCGCATTTCTATCTGGCGTTCGCCTTCTACGCGCTGATCCTGATGCATATCGCGGCGGCATTGTTCCATGCGCTGGTCCGGCGCGATGGCGTGTTCCAGAGCATGGCCCCCGAACCCGTCCGCAGCAAGGTTGCCGCGGCCGAGTAACGCCGTCTCCGCCGGTATGCGGCGCAACCGCATCCGGCGGAGTACCCCACATCATGCGGCGAAGCAATAACGTTACGCGTCCGGGGCAGTCGCGCCGGCGCCGGGGAAGCTGCGTCACGGCTTAGTCGGGACATTCAGTCCGCTTGATCCATATCGAAGGAGACTACCATGCCTACGTTCCGCACCAAGGACGGCACCACGATCTTCTACAAGGACTGGGGATCGGGCCAGCCTGTCGTGTTCTCCCATGGCTGGCCGTTGGCGGCCGACGCATGGGACAGCCAGATGTTGTTCTTGGCAAGTAACGGGTATCGCGTGATTGCGCATGACCGGCGTGGCCACGGCCGCTCGGACCAGCCCTGGAACGGCAACACCATGGAGCAATACGTCGACGACTATGCGGAATTGCTCAACATGCTGGAGGTGAAGAACGCGGTCCTGGCCGGCCATTCGACGGGCGGCGGCGAGGTTGCGCATTACATCGGCAAGTACGGGACCGGCCGCGTCGCGAAGGCGGTGCTGATCAGCTCGGTGCCGCCGCTCATGCTGCGGACAGCGGCCAACCCCGACGGCACGCCGATCGGAGTGTTCGATGAGATCCGCCGCAGTGTCGCCGACAACCGCAGTCAGTTCTATAAGGACCTGACCATGCCGTTCTTCGGCTTCAACCGTCCGGGTGCCAGGGTCTCGGAAGGTATTCGCGAGCAATTCTGGCTGCAAGGCATGATGGGCGGCATCAAGGGGCATTACGACTGCATCCATGAGTTCTCGGAAGTGGACTACACCGAGGACCTCAAGAAGATGACCGTGCCGACCTTGGTCATTCATGGCGACGACGACCAGATCGTGCCGATCGCCGCGGCCGGCATGCGTTCAGCGCAGATCGCGCCCAAGGCGACGCTGAAAGTCTATGCGGGCGCGCCGCACGGGCTGCCGATTACCTTCGCCGAGCGGCTCAACCACGATTTGCTCGGGTTCATCAAGGAGTAGCCAAGGTTCGCGGGCCGGCGCTGCACGCTGCGGCGCCGGCCGCCGACCGCGCACGGGCGGCATATGAGCCCGACGCCTGGTCCGGCGAATGCATGGCTCAGCAAGGGGAATCTTCATGGCGCATCACCTCGACTCGCCGCTCGCGCGGCAGGACATTCGTCTCGACATCACCGACCTCTATGTCTTTCGCGGTGAAGTCGGGACCGTGTTCTGCATCAATGTCTGCCATTCGATCTTCGGCAAGATTCCGGTGCCCGGCTATCACCCGGAAGGCATGTATGAATTCAAGGTCGATCTGGACGGCGATGCGGTCGAAGACCTGACCTATCGCGTCACCTTCGACGAACGCGACGCGGAGGGCAGGCAACGCTATACGCTGCGCTGCATCTCGGGCGTCGATGCGGTCGATCCGGATGCGGCCGGCAAGGTGGTGGCGAAGGGCGAGACGGGGCGGTTCGTCGCCACGCCGGATGGTCTGCGCATATGGGCGGGCCAGGCGGGCGATCCGTTCTGGATCGAGCCGGACGTGCTGCATGCGGTCGGGCACGCTTTCGAGGACGGCACCGCGATCGACCTGACCGGCTGGGATCCCGCGAAGGCGAAGAACCTGTTCGCCGGCCATACCGTGTATTCGATCGTGCTGGAGGTGCCCGACGCGCTTCTCACCGCGGCCGGCGACAAGAGCATTGGCGTGTGGGCGGTCGCAACGCTGGCAACCGATGCGGGCGGCTGGCGTTCGATCAATCGCGTCGGACTGCCGATGATTCATCCGTTGTTCACGCAGTTCAACGAGGATCTTGGCAACCGGCTGAATGCCGGATGTCCGGCGGACGATTTCGCGACCTATGGCGAGCAAGTCGGCAAGGCGATTGCGGGCGTGGTCGCGGCGTCGGGGACCTCGGAAGATCCGGCTGGCTACGGCGCCAAGGTTGCGCATCGGTTCTTTCCCAACATCCTTCCCTATATGGTGGGCACGCCGGCGACGTTCGGATTTGCCGCGTGGAATGGCCGGTCGCTGACGGACAATGCACCGGACGTGATGTTCAGCATCGCCGCGAACGCGCCGGTGCGGCTTGGGATCGGCAAAGAGTCGGTGACGTCGAAGCCGGGCAGCGTGTTTCCGTACGTGCCGCCGCCGGCCTGATCGGGTTGCGGCGGTTGGCACGAATCGCAACGGCGGGGCCGGCCGGCTTCCCGGCCCCGTTCCGTTAGTTGTGTTGTGATTGCGGGATTCAAGCGGCGAGTTTTATGGGCGCATGCGGCGGGGGGCCTGTTGCCACGGCAGCCGCCACGGCATTTTGTTTGACGAGTGGAACGTCGTCGCATGGTTCCGCCGGTGTCGGCTGATTGCCGAACGGATCGATGGGTCGTTCTCCGAGTTTGAACCCCAGCGCCTGATAAGGGTAAAGACCCGCGACCTGATCGTCATGCTCTGACGTCTGATTGTTTTCTTGCTCCTGCCGAAACGATTCGGCGTTGCGGTGCATGTTCTCGAACAGGATGATTGCGCTGCCGCCGTGGCAGGCGATCGCGTCCATCAGCGCGTCCCAGAACGCGCGCGTGCACAGTCCGGGGACGACGCCGAAGTCGCGGGAGATGTCGGTGATGGTGCGGCCGAACGAGTGGCGGCGGACTTCGGCTTCGATTTCGGCGCGAGTGGGGAGATGGTTGGAATCGATCGGTGCGTCGCATTTGTCGGGGCCGGTGGTCGTGCGAGCGGGATGGGTAGCGAGCGGCTGGTGCTCGGGATCGGCATTCGGTTCCTGGCCGGGTGCGGCACGAATACGAAGCGGCGGGATGCTGACGTCCTGGCCGGAGGCGGCGCGGTTCAGCAGCAGAGTTTCGAGCGCGGCGGCGCGCAGGATGCCGCGATGGAGGCGCGCGAGGATGACGCGGAGGTTGGCGGTGCCAAACAAGGCGGCGAGGAGCGAGAAGCCGGGCCGGGTGGCGCGGCTCTCAATGGTGGCGAGGAGGTGGCGGCCATACTCGAGCAAGGTGGCAACGACGTAGAGCAATGCGGCGATGTTTGGAGGCACGGTGGGGGCGGCCCGATCTGCAGCGGGGGAAGGGGCTTCGGCCGGAGCGGTGCGCGGGCTGCTGGTCATGACGGGGACGGTTGGAGGGGCTGCCTTTCGTTTGGAGTGCACAAAGCGGGGCGGGGTTTAGCACGGGCGGGAATGCCGTGTCAAGGAATATAACGTGCATGTTAGTCGGGGGGCGTTGCAGCGGAGGTGCCGGGGGACTATCCGAATTTCTGTGTGCGAGGCGTGGTTGGGTCTCACCCACGATCGGGTGCAAGACTGTAGTCAATGGATGATCACGGTCGCAAGACCATAGCACTGGCTTTCGGTTGTTCCTTGGTTCGATCAAAGCGCCTGTTCCTCCATCCCGACCTGACATCGCTGCGGCGGCGCGGCTGGGCCGTGGCAAATCC
>Ga0335072_10002496_pt1 | contig 28497 bp, 28 predicted proteins | sample Lox_Sample_21_FD_206725 | JGI IMG/M metagenome (GOLD analysis project Ga0335072, IMG submission 206725) | Soil microbial communities from Loxahatchee National Wildlife Refuge, Florida, United States - Lox_Sample_2.1 | ecosystem: Environmental > Terrestrial > Soil > Wetlands | place: USA... | reverse complement strand
ACGATGATCAGACCGCTGGTTTGCTTGTCGAGCCGATGCACAATGCCGGGGCGCAAATCGCCGCCCGTTGACGAGAGTGACTGATAGCGATGCAGCAATGCATTGACCAGCGTTCCGCCCTCCCCCTCCACCGCGCCCGCGCCGGCATGCACCATCATCCCGGCCGGTTTGTCGATGACGGATATCTCCCCGTCCTCATAGACGATCTTCAGCGGAATGTCCTCAGCAAAGGCCTTCAGCGGCGGCGGTGTGGGATCGCCCAGCACCTCGACGACTTCGCCGCCGCGCAGGCGATGCGAAGCGCGGGGGGACTTACCGTCCAGCGTCACTTTTTCCTGCGACAGGAGTAACTGCACGCGCTCGCGGCTCACGCCATCCAGTTGAGCGGCAAGCCAGGCATCGAGCCTCTGTCCCGCCGCCTCCGGCGGCACCGAATATGTGCTCGTCATGGTTACGGATGCGTCGGCTCGCCGGGCCCCGTGAGGCCTTCGATCCATCCGGGGATATTCGGCATGGGCGCAGGCGGAGGAGGCGCGGTGGAGGGGATCCATCCCCGCTGCACCAGCCAGTTGCGGAGCAGCATCGGCCAGGTGGAAAGCGGCAGGATGGAGCCGCACAGGCCGCAGCCATGATTGGAGTAGTCGTAGATATGTAGCTCTGCCGGCACGTTGGCCCGCTCCAGCGCACGGTAGAAGTCGAGGCTGTTCTCCACCGGCACCACCGGATCCTTTGTAGTCGCGAATAGAAACGTCGCTGGTGTCTGCGCCGTGACTGCGAGCTGATTCGAGTAGCGCTTCTCGAGCGTGGGATCAACCTGAGGGCCCAGCAGATTCATGCGCGATCCGGGATGCGCCAGCGGCAGCTGCATGCTGATGACTGGATAAGCCAGAACCATGAAGGCAGGCTTGCAGCTCAGCGCATCGGTAGCATCGGGCGAGGTCGTGGGGACGGCATCGGCATCGCAGTGCGTTCCCAGCGTCGAGGCAAGATGGCCGCCGGCGGAGAATCCCCACACGCCCAGCCGCGCCGGATCGATGCCGTACTCCGCGGCATGGGCGCGAATCAGCCGCATCGCTCGCTGGCCATCTTCGATCTCGGCCGGGTAGTGCCAGGGCGCGACACGGTAATCGAGCACGAAGGCCGCAATGCCCTGAGTGTTGAGCCAACCGGCGATCTGCACGCCTTCATAACCCATGGCCACGCCCTGATAGCCGCCGCCAGGAATCACGAGCACGGATGTACTGGTGGAGCGGGTCTTTGGGAGGAAGGCGTACATGCGGGGCGTATCGGCCTCGCTGTTTCCGAGCGCGCCGGGAGCACCGTTGGTCCACAGGTAGATCGGCTGAGGGAATCCTGCGGGCAATTGTGCGTGGAGCGGAAGCGAGATGCCGGGGAACGTGATGCTCATCAGGAGGAGAGAGAAAAGCGTGCGACCCTTCACTGCACCAGTATATGCAGCCGGTAAAGCAGGGGAGAACCGCGCGCGGTCATGCTTTCTTCGTCGCGTCCGGTTCTTCCGTGCCTTGTTGAAAGACGCGCTGCATCACGAAATCCGGAGTCACCTGCTCGCCGGAGAGCAGCATCGCGGCCAGTTCGCCGCCCAGCACCTGCGGTGCAATGACTACGTCCGGCTGCACCAGTTTCACGCGGCTCAGGTGGCGAGCGTCGTTGACGGCGGCAACGGTGCGGGCTCTGCCCCCCAGTTCGCGCACGGCCAGCACACAGAATGCGTTCTCCGAGTCGTCGGCCATCATGGCCAGCACGGCTTCGGCCTTATCGGCTCCGGCCTCGCGCAGCACATCGGTCATGCTCGGATCACCCACCACCAGATCCACGTCCCTGGGGAGGCCCTCCTCCGGCGTCTCGCGCAGAATGCGCGTCACCGGCCGGTTTCGCCGGGCCAGTTCCCGCCAGGTGTTCACAGCCAGCGGCGTATTGCCGATCACAACGAAGTGATTCTCTCGGTCCATGCTGACTCCTCTGCGGTTGATGATTCTCTGCAGGCTTTGTCCCACCAGCGGCGCGATCACTGCGGTTAGTGAAGTGGCGAAGACCGCGACGCCCATCACAATGACCGATACCGTGAACAGCCGGGCCTGGATGGTCACCGGCACAATGTCGCCGTAGCCGACGGTGCTCATGGTGACCATGGCGTAGTAGAGGGATGTGGGCAGATCGTGAATCGGCGGCCGGAACTCGGCGCCGAGGTAAAAGCTGCCGAAGGTCGCGTAGAGCAGCAGCATCAGCACCGAGGTGATGGCAAACAGCGTGCTCGCGGCCAGGCTGGAGCGGTCGAAATGCCGCCATGACAACAAGAGCAGCAGACCGGTGAAGGCGAAATACGCCAGCAGCAGGTGGATGTGCGTATGCCCGGTCAGCTCGGTATTGATAAAGCCGGTGATGGAGAGCAGTACGGCGACTACCCAGGCCAGCCGCGACCGCCATAGGAGCGCCACACCCATCGTGAGCATGCCGCCGCCGATCAGCAGGGGCGGCAGGAGTTTGGGGCTAACGCGAAATTCCCCCTTCAGCAGCGCGTCAAGAATGGGGTGCCAGGTCGCTGCGAAGCGCGCATGCAGAAGCCACACGCCGCCGCCAACCAGCAGCATCGCCAGGGGAACCTGAGGAAACCAGTATTTGCCGCGATACTGGCGTCGCAGACGCTGGAAGTGCGCGCGAATTCGCTGCATCAGTGCGACGTTCATGGCATTGGGTCGTGTAGCCGCCCGTTCTTTTTAGCTTCGCTGCGGGATGCGATCGAGGTCTTGTGGTTCAGCGTCGTTCTTCGCGCTCCTCGCACATTTCCTCGAAGAGTTCCCGGACCTGGCCGCGGGCCTGATTCAGTGCTCTGCGACCTGCGGGCGTAGCCATATACACCTTACGCCGATGGCTATTCACCAGGCGCATCTGCGAACGCAACCAGCCGCGCCGCTCCATACTGTGCAGCAGAGGATAGATGGTGCCGGGGCCGAGCCGGTAGCCGTGGCGGCCCAGCTCCTGCATCATGCCGAGGCCGAAGATCGGCTCCTCCGCCGCATGATGCAGAACGTGCAGCCGGACCAGGCCGATGGAGAGCTCCTGACTGCGCCGATCTGTTGGCTGCTTGCCTATCATGCCGGTCCTGTTGCTCGGGCGATTGCGGGTGCCGTTCCGTTTAGTCGATGCCATTGGGTTTCGTACCTTCCCAGAGGAACGCCGGGGACGCTTCGGATTTCCCGCTGTCCTTGTCGTCTTTGCCCCAGGTCCAGTACATGCCGGCGTAGGCGTAGTTCTCCGTCTGTCCCGCGACGGAGTGGCCATAGCAGAAGAGGAATTCCTGGTTTGGGTTGTGTTTGAAGTGATAGTAGCCGCCGAGGTCGACCATGGTCGAGGCCTGCGTCTGGGGCGCAGCGAAACCTTCCTTACCGTGAGCGAAGACCTCGCCACCGAACTCCAGCCGTTCGCCGAAGGTGTACTTGAGGAGAAATCCGCCATAGGGGAAATCGCGATAGCCGGTTTGCGGAACTACAGTTTCGCCCGCGCCGCCGTCCAGCAGCCATTTTCCGATGTTCTTCTGGAGCCAGAGCGGCAGCCGATACCAGGTGGTGCCGACGCCGAGGCCTTTGTCGTAGCTGCCCGTCGGGATCTCGAACATGGTGAAGGTTCCGATCTGCGGGATGTGCTTCGACTCCTTGATATAGGCGATCTTCACGCCCAGTTCCATGTCGGTGAGGCCGAAAGCACTGGGCCCGGTTCCCCCTGGCAGGTAGGCGGGATTGTTCGATGGATTGATGGAGCCCCAAGGCAGGATTGCGTGCAGCTGCACGCGCGGGACGGCGCCCCAGTTGAACTCGAAGGCGGGGTCGGTCGAGTCCATTTCCGCGGGCGTGCCATCTGCGGTGCCGAAGATGTAGAACTCGTAGTGGTGGAGATCCACCGGAACGGGATCGTCGGTCTGATACGGAGGGCCCTGCGCCCACAGACGCGAAATGGCGGTGGAAAACAGCAGCAGCACAAGTAGCCAGCGAAGCTTGCCGGAATGCTTCATCGGAGTCGCTCACGAACCCGGATAACAACCTGGCGAAACGGCTGGGGATAACGCGAATGTTACAGAGTTGTTATTTCGGCGCATATGCGCAAGACTCTTATCGAACTTCGATACTGGCACGGGTCATTCGATCAGTCAACGATGGCCGATGTGCGAGGGCAGCATGATCGTCGCCACTTCTCGTTGTCTGCGATCTGTGAAGACTACGCGACCGGCTGCATCACCGTTTCGGTTCGTGGCTTACGTTGCAGCCAAAGGATGCCACCCACGATGACAGCGAGGAGCGACAGCACCTGCGCGAGGGTGAACACGTGGCTGAACATCACTGGGCCGGCGAGATCGCCGCGAAAGAACTCCACGAAAAAACGGCACAGGCCATAGAGAAACAGCCACGCACCGGCTACCTCGCCGTTGTGTACATGCCTGCGAGAGCGCAGCATCCAGAGCAGCAGGGCAAGAATCAGCAGTGAACAGGCTGCGTCATAAAGCTGCACCGGATGCAGTCTGACCCCCAGCGGGACGCGGTACCAGAGGTACGCCAAAATACTGCGGTAGGTGACGCCCCAGGGCAAATGGGTCCGGCGGCCCCAGTCGATGCCGCCGAAGAACGCTCCGATACGATTGATCGCAAATGCCAGCGCGAAAGCCGGGGCCGCTGCATCGGCCGTGCGCAGCAGCGGCAGTCCCTCGGCCAATGCGTACAGTACGGCCGCGGCTATGCCCAGGACTGCGCCTCCCACGCCGATCCACCCGCCGGCAGGGCTCGCCAGCCCCAGCACCCAGAAGGGATGCGCGCGAAACGCTGCCAGATGGGTCGCGACCAGCAGCAGGCGTCCTCCGAGCAGCGTGACCAGGATCGCGATCAGTCCAAGGTTCCAGACCTTTTGACTCGGCAACCCGCGCTGGCGAGCCTCGCGCACGGATACGGCCAGGGCTGCCAGCAGAGCCAGCGCCGTGCATGCGCCGTAGGTTGGAATGGCTATGCGTCCGATATGGAAGAGGAGGGGATACACCAGTCGTGCAGTGGAGCGGAATTCCTGGTGGCGCCGATGGGCCGGCCGCCCGTGAGATTGCAAGGAACCGACCCGCTGGGCCGTGGGACGATGCGCTGGTGAACCCGTCCTAAGACGGTGGGAACTCTCCGCGGTTCTTTAGGCATTCCGGACTGGCGGACACTGCACACCGAACCGATTGTCGAGTCGAGCTCCCTGTTCGCATGAATGTAGGTTCATCCAGCGTTGACCTTCCTCACCTGCTTTGCAGGCCGGTCTCTTGACTGGATGCTAACGGCAGCGTTCCGCATTTGCAAGCGAGCGGAATGGCACAAACTGGTTAGCTATTTCGACGGCGTGTCGGCAGGGTTGAGCCGGTTGAGTTGGCCTGTCCAGCCTTCGAGGACAGCCATGTGAATATTCCAACTTTTTTTAAAAAGAGCCTTGTCTTTTCGACATAGTTTAGATATATCTATTTTCACGATATATCGAAATAGTATCGAGAAGGAGAATTCACATGAGAGAACACTTTAGAAACTGGAGAGAGGAACGCTGTTTTGGGCGGCGCGGATTTCCGCCGCAGGAGGAAGGCTGGGGCGACCGCGGTTTTGCCGCGGAGGGCGAGGAGACTGGCCGGCGCGGCGATCGCCACTGGCGCTTTGGACGCGGATTTGGTCGCCCATTCGATCACGGCGGTCTGCGCCTGGTCATTCTGGCCATGATTGCCGAAAAGCCCCGCCACGGCTACGAGATCATCCGCGCCATTGAGGACCGCTTCGGCGGCAGCTATGCTCCCAGCCCCGGCGTTGTCTACCCCACCCTGACCATGTTTGAGGAGCTGGGTTACACCACAGTCGAAGAGGCGAACGGCAAGAAGCTGTACACCATCACCCCGCAGGGAACCGCCTGGCTGGCCGAGAACAAAGCCGCAGCGGATGCCGTCATGGCGCGTTTTGGAGAGGCGGCGGCTCGCCACGGCGGAGGGCCTGCTCCGCAGCTGATTCGCTCTGTGGAAAACCTCAAAATGGCACTTCGTCTGCGTCAAAGACGCGGACCTCTTACCGAAGAGCAACTGCGCACCATCGTGGCCGCGATCGATGCGGCCGCAGTTGCAATCGAGCGGAGCTGAGAGGAACTGGATATGAACGGATCCGTTGCGAACGTAAAAACCCACAACGCCGGCAGCTATCTCCGCAAACTGTGCCAGCACTGGTCGCACCGCTTTCCCGTGGAGTACACGTCCGAGCACGGCACCATCGAGCTGCCGCAGGCGACGTGTGTCCTGGAGGCGTCACCAGAAGCCCTGACTATTCGTCTTCACTTGCAGGAGGGTGCCGATGAGGCTCATCTCCGTCAGGTCGTCGAGGAGCATATTTGTCGCTTTGCCTTTCGAGAGGAGCTGATCTTTGCATGGACCCCGGTACTCGCCTGATCGAAGCGCAACCCGGTGAAGTGGACCCCGGATCTGCACTGCAGCTACGGGTCCTTGAGCTGCAGCGCCTGGTGGCCGAGTTGCTCGAGAAGAATCAGGATCTGCGCCAGGCGTTGGCAAAGGCCGGGGGCAATCCTTCAATCCAGGCCTGAGCCACTTCTGGTTGGCTGCCCCGGCGAGGATCGGGCGGTGCATTCGTAAGGCCGCGGCCCCCCATTGACCCTGATCGGGCGCGGAGCTACACTCCGCAGCAAGATCAGGGGACAGCCATGTTCCTCGTCGTGCGGACGTTGGTTTACGCCTCTCTTTTTGTGGGCTTTCTGCTCATCTATCTGCCGGCCCGTGTGCTGGCGCGATCGGGCATCCATCGGCCGGCCGTGGTGGGCGCCTGGCAAATGGTGGGCTGGGTCATCGGCACCCTCGGAGCGCTTCTCGCCCTGGCCTGTGTGGCCAGCTTCATTCGTTTCGGGCGCGGGACACCGGCGCCCTTCGACGCGCCGCGCCAGCTGGTGGTGCGCGGTCCCTATCGCTTTGTGCGAAACCCTATGTACACGGGAGCGGCGCTGGTTCTGGGCGGAGCAGCGCTGTTCTACGATTCGATTGACCTGCTGATTTACGGCGGCGCCTTCATCGCTTTCTTTCACCTCTTCGTGATCTTCTACGAGGAGCCGACCCTGCGCCGCAAATTCGGAGCCGAATATGAGGCGTATTGCCACAGCGTAAGGCGATGGTGGCCTGTGGTTCGTCCCTGGAAGCCGCAGATACCCGCGGTTACGCGGCTGGGCGGCGCTGCACCGCCCAACCGCAAATGAACACGGCGGGGACCGCAACACGACGCGTGCATTGTGATTACCCAGGCCATCGTGTTGCCCGGACGATGCGCCTGGGAGCGATCTCTTTTGAGAGAGACCGCTCCCACTCGCGGGCGGTTGGCCAGCCTACTGTGAATTGCCCAGAGTGTTTTCAACGGGAGTGATGGTGCCGAAGAGTCCGTGCGACTCACCGTCCGATCCGGCCGAGAAATACAGCGCGGTGGCTGAGCCTGAGCCGCTGCCGCTGCCAAAAGAGAGCCCCCAAAGTCCATCGATGGTGATGGGGTTGTTGGAAGCATCCCGCAGAACACCCCTGAACCGGCCAGTGACGGGATCGTAGACCGCGATCTTGCCCGAGCCGAACTGGCCGACCAGCAGATCGTGGCTATAGACGCCGAAGTCGCCGGAAGCCAACGCCAGGCCCCACGGACCGTTGAGCCACGGGCCATGCTCCATGCGGCGAAGCAGGAAGCCCAGGGGCGAGAAGACGTCGACATATCCCTTGCCGGGGCCGTCCACTTCATCGTGCTTCGCGCCGTCCTGCTGCGCAAAGGTGACGTAGAGCTCGCCCCCGATGTTCTGGATATTGAAGGGTGCGTGGCCGGGCGGCAGCTGACTATCGTCGAAGAGCGATTCCATCGCCGGGACATGATGGAACGAGGAGTCGTAGACCTGGATGTGTCCCTTGCGGAAGTCGGCGGCATAGAGGAAGGTGGAGGCGCCGGTAAAGGGCAGATTGATGGTGGCCAGCGCCATTCCTTTGAAGACTGAAGCGCTCTTCGTATTCACCTTGATGACAGCATTGGTGGCGTTGACGCCCGGGTTCCAGCCCGAGACGGTTCCATCTTCGGTGACGAAGAGGAAGAGTGCGGGAGTGTGGGGAGCCAGGGTGAATCCTGTGCCACCGTTGAAAACTGTCCCTGTCGGTGTACCAGTGCTGCTGCTGCTGGGGTCGCCGGTAGGTACGGTGACAACGAGGCTGCGAGCAGCGCCGGTGCCGTCGTACAGGGTCGCGAGGCCGGTGCCGTTATCGGAAACCCACCATGGGCTGCTGGAGCTGCGGGAGAGTCCCCATGGATTGACCAGGTTGGTATCAGTCGCAGGAGCGACCCCCATCTGGTCGGCGACCAGGTTGGTTTGCTGGTAATGCTGGGCGGACAGGGACAGGGCGGCTAAGCCGAGCGCGAGAACCGTCAGGCCCCGGAGGGCGCTGATGCGTGGGGTGTGCATGGATTCCTCCTGACACAGGCGGTGTGTGCCTGCGCAGGGGAAGAATAGGAAAGACCGGCTGAAGCAGTTGTCAGGCGGGTGTCAGCGAATTGTCACGTCAGCAAGAATTTTCGGGAAAACTGGCGGCGCTGGCGATAGAGACGAGTGGGGGACATGAACGACAGCTCCGCACCGCTACACTAAAACTTTCATGCTGCGCACCATCCAGGCCACGCGCTATGTGCTCCCCCTCCGCGAAGGCGGCTCGCTGCCTGCCATTGTGGAGGCCGATGACCTTGGGTTGTATGTGGTCAAATTTCGCGGGGCTGGGCAGGGCATTCTGGCGCTGATCGCCGAACTGATTGCCGGTGAGATCGGCCGCGCCCTGGGCCTGCGGGTACCGGAACTGGTTTTCGCGGAGATCGATCCCACGCTTGGCCGCAATGAGCCGGACTACGAGATCCGTCAGCTGCTCAAGGCCAGCGCCGGTCTTAATCTCGCCCTCGATTTCCTGCCAGGCGCGACCATGTTCGACCCGGCCGCGCGCGACACGGCTCCGCCGGACGAGGCATCGCTGCTGGTCTGGTTTGACGCCTTCGTGCAGAATGTCGATCGAACCCCGCGCAACGCCAATCTCCTGCTCTGGCACCGAAAGCTTTATCCCATCGACCACGGGGCGGCGCTGTTCTTCCACCACGACTGGTCCGCCCGGGAGAAGCGAATTGAGTCACCCTTTGCGGAAATCGAGCAGCATGTCCTGCTGCCCTGGGCTGACGAGATCGAGAAAGCTGGCGAGGCCGCCCGCCAGCGCCTGACGCCGGCGGTGCTTACAGAGATTGTGAATCTGGTACCGGAGGCATGGCTGGCCAGCGCGTCGGACGGGGTCAGCCCGGGCGATCGCCGCAGCGGCTACATCGACTTCCTCACCCGCCGGCTGGCCGCTTCATCCATCTTCGAAGAGGAGGCGATGCGTGCCCGATCCCGCCTCGTTTGATTACGCCATCCTGCGTGTTGTGCCGCGCGTTGAGCGGCAGGAGTTCATCAATGCCGCCGTGGTGGTCTTCTGCCTCGAGAAGCGTTATCTCGCTGCCCGGGTGCATCTCGATCCGTCGCGGCTGAGAGCTTTGTGGCCGGAGGTGGACGTCGATCTGGTCCGGAAGCACCTCGAGGCCATCCCCAGCATTTGTGCGGGCGAGGCAAGCGCCGGTCCGATCGGACAGTTGCCGCAGCGCGAGCGCTTCCACTGGCTGGTTTCTCCGCGCAGCACCATCATCCAGCCTTCGCCCGTTCATACCGGGATCTGCGACAGCACGGATACGCTTCTGGATCGGCTGGAGAAGCAGTTTCTGCTGCCGTGAGCTCCGGGCAGAGCGGGCCTATTTCACGCCTTTGCTCGGGTCCCACACGCCTTCGAGCTTCCTGACGTAGAGAATCTGCCCGATGTGGTAGGCGTTGTGCGCGCCGATGTGCGCGATCAGCGAAGCATTCTTCTCCAGTTTCGCCTCATCGGCACTTTCTACAGCCTTCTCCCAGTCGGTGAGCACCTGATCCAGCTTCTTCTGGAGATCGGCCCACTGCGCCGCATTGAAGTCGGTAAAGGTCTCGTTGTTGTTTCCGTCGAAGGGCGCGGGCTTCTCTCCCCTGAACTGCTGGAGCGCCCGATTGTCCCAATACCAGATGTGATAGGCCAACTGTCCCACGGAGTGGCCGCCGCCGGGCGGGGTCCACTGCGCCTGCTCCGCCGTCAGTCCGGCGACGGCGATATTCGCGGGCACGAACCAGTCCTCCTGGTTGTGCGTGGTGCGCAGCTGTTCCAGCAGAACGCCGCGCAGCGTGGTTGGAGGCTGCTTATTCTGCGCGGAGGCACAGAGAGGCAGGGTGACGAGCAGAAAGATGGCGAGTCGCTTCATGGCTGAGCTCCTCAAAAGCAATCGCAGAACTATAGCATCGCGGTGCAGGAAACCCCATTGCCGGTAGTCACAAAACGGGTCCGCTTCATCCCTTCGAATTGCGACCTTTGAAAGCCAGGATGGATGCGCAGCAAACCAGGCGGGGACGGGATCACCCTGCCACCGGGGAGCCCGGTGGCTTCGAGGCCTAGCCTGCTTTGCGTTCGTCGCCGAGGACTTCGTCCAGCAAGCCGCTCAGCGAATGCGCGCGGCTGCGCAGGGAAGCGGTGCTCTCGCCGGAGCGAGTCACCGCGGCATAGCGTTCTTCGAGACGCGCCAGCTCGTCGGCGATATTCAGCGCGGCCAACACCGCGACGCGCAGAGAATCGACGGTGCGGCCATGGGTGGCCACATTGCGCATCTTGGCGTCGACCATCGCCGCCAGCCGCTCCATGTACTCGCGGTCGGTTCCGCGCAGCCGGTAGGTCTGATCGTAAATTTCGACGGTAATTGCCTGACTTTCGTTCTCAGCCATTGCCTTAGGAAGCAATTTCGTCGAGCTGTTTCAGCAGCCGTTCGACGCGCTGCCGCACTTGCTCGCGATCCCGCTCCATGCCTCGCAACTGTTCCTGGGTCTGTTCAAGCAGCGCTGCCTGCGCGTCCAGCTGGCTCTGCAGCCGAGCGGCGTTCTGTTCCGCCTCAGCCCGCGCACCGCGCTCGCTCTTTACCAGTTCCACGGCGCGCATCACCCGTTGTTCCAGCGCGCTGAAATCGTCTGTCGCCGTTGAGACTTCCGCCTCTTCAAGGCTCAGCGTTGCCATTCAGGTCACCCTCTCCCCGCCCAAATCCGAGCGGCTCTCCGCGCAGTATAGCCTGCCGGAGGCGGTGAAAATCCCGGAATCCGGCACTACGTGTTCACGAAGGTTACACCGAACGGCAGACGTGGGGCGGAGACGACCCTCGGATTGGGCGCGCGGGAAGGGTGGATGCCGAGCTCGATAGAATCGAGACAGGATCCGATGAAGCTCACGCTGCCCTCCGGGGATTTCCGCGCCTACCTTTTCGACATGGACGGCACCATTGCCGACTCGATGCCGCTGCACTACATCGCCTGGAAGCAGGCCCTCGGTGAGTGGGGCTGCGAGTTCCCCGAAAACATCTTCTACGCCTGGGGTGGTTTGCCGGTAACGGAGATTATCGCGAATTTGAATCGGGAGCAGAATCTGGCGATGCCGGTCGACACGGTGGCCCATCGCAAAGAGAGCCTCTACTATGAGCTGCTGCCAAAGCTGACCGCGGTCCCCGAAGTCCTGCACCAGATTGAAGCCGACCACGGCCGCATTCCCTTCGCTGTGGTTTCGGGAAGTACACGTGAATCCGTAAGGGCCTCGCTCGAGGCGCTTGGTCTCACGGACAAATTCGACGTGCTGGTGTGCGCCGGTGACTACAGCCGCGCGAAGCCCGATCCGGAACCGTTCCTGCTGGCCGCGCAGAAGCTGGGCGTATCACCCGAACACTGTTTGGTCTTCGAAGACACCGAGATGGGCATCCAGGCCGCAACTGCAGCGGGAATGCAGTCGGTGAAGATTCTGCAGCCATGGGAACGCGTTCCCGCCTAGTTCTCGGAATACCCGACCCTGATCGCAGAAAACCAATCGCGCTCTGACGCACACAAATCCAGCGCACGCCAGGACCCGGACGAACAAAACGTGCCGCTAATCATCGTCGTCGTGCCGACTGTCTTTGGCGTGCAGCAGTTCAGGCGGAATGGGCTTGTTGCCCAGCGCGTCCTTCCACAGGATCACGTTGAGCTTCCGGGTCGGGGCGCGATCTTCATGGCTGAAGTCCATCTTGCTGGACTCTTTGGCGCCGACGGCTTTGGGCGTGTTCGCGGTATAGATAAGGCCGTTGTCGCGGTTGCGGTAATCCGCGCTGAAGGCGGGCTGATCGCCGGCTCCGCTGAAGAGCGGCGCCTCGAGTGGAGCGAAGGCGTCGTTGTTGTTCATGGGTGGAACGCCCAGCAGCGTCAGCATGGTATGAACGGTGCTGACGGTGGTGTAGAAGGTGTGGTCCACGAAGGGTGCGGCGTTGCGCGGCGAATACTTGCTGACCACCAGCGAGATGGAGCGATGGGCATCGACGTGATCAGCGCCATCCTGGGCATCGTCTTCGAGGATGAAGAACGCAGTCGAGTCCCAGTAGGGACTGTGGGAGACGGCATCGACGGCGCGTCCGACAGCGAGGTCGTTGTCGGCGACCGATGCGCGCGGCGTGGGTGAACCCGGCCGCGTCCCGGCCGTATGGTCGTTGGGCAGGCGCAGCATCACGAAATTAGGCATGGTGTCGTGGCCCTGCTTCAGATCGGCGACCCATCCGTTGAAATGATCGAGAAACTCATTGACCCGCAGCTGATCGGGGAACATCAGATTGAAGTCGGGATAGAGCGGGTCAAAGTGGCCTTCCAGCTCGGGCTTGGTGGCGATGTTCTGGTAGATGCGCGGGATCGGCCACGGATACGGGCTGACGCCACCGCCGTAGTTAGCGGGGATCGCCTCACCTTTGTGAATGTAAGGGTCGGGACAGGGATGGTGGCCTTCAGGCGTGCCGCCCTGCTGCGGCAGCACGGAGGGGTTTGAGTCGCCCTTTTCGTCGCAGAACTCGCTGGAGATGAACTCGCCGAAGTGGTAGAGCGACTTGCCGTGGCGAGCGAGATCGGTCCAGATATAGCCGCTGCCAGGCTCGTTGACGTCCGGGATGTGTTCCAGCAGCGGATAGCCACCTTCGACCACCCCTTCGTAATCATAGGGACGCTCGTGGCCGCGATAGGCGATTTGCCATGTGCGTTCCGTGTAGTCGCTGGTGATCGCTGCCGTAGACCAGACATGGCCGTTGCCGGAGACTTCGCCTGAGTCGTAGAAGTTATCGAGGACGCCAAACTGGAGCGCGAGGGCGTGAAGATTCGGAGTGATGTCCTTGCCGTACATCGTCAAAGAGGGATCGTCATCACCGACGCCCAGGTCGCCGAAGATCTGATCGTAGGTGCGGTTCTCCTTGATGATGTAGATCACGTGGCGGATCGGGTTGTGGCCGGACTGGAAGGCGATGGTCTTCTGCGCGGCGTTCATCAGATTGGCTTCCGCCGCCTGGCGGGTGAGTTCGGGCAGCTGGGCCCGAGCCTCGGCCACACCGATAGTTGCCAGTGAGCCGTGCAGCATGGTCGCGATGTAGGTGTGGGGACGGTGGCGCATGTGCGGGGTGGGGTGGGCCGGCTCTGGCTGTGGTGCGCCATTGGGACCGGTTCCCTTGCCCTTGCCGGTGGCCACGTAGAGATGGTCAGCGGTGGCGGCGACGGCTGTCGGATACCACTCCGTGGGAATGAATCCCGTGGCGCGGATAGCGCTGTGGTGGTGGAGCGGGGCATGCAGGTCAAAGACCGCGACTGCATCGGAGCCGGCGTTGGCGGCGTAGAGAGTGGCGCCATCGGGCGAAACCGCAACTCCGTTGGGAATGGAACCGAAGAACGTCTGGCCCGGCAGGCGTGTGTCATAGAGACCCGCCAGCCGCATCTTCGTTCCGCTGAGGCGCACGGCAGCAACAGCATCGCGATTGGCGAGAGCCACGTAGAGCATCTTTTCGTCAGGGCTCAGCGCCATGGCCATAGGGTGCGAGCTGGGCGAAATATCGCGCGCCGGGGGCAGCAGCGGCACCCGCTCCAGGACTTTGCCGGACTGCAGGTCCAGCTCAGCGACCGCGGAGCCGTTCCACAGACCCACCCAGCCACGCCGGCCATCGCGGCTGGCGAGGACAGCAATGGGATACGTTGTGGGGATGGTGGGACCGGAGGCGAGATCAAACCGGCCCTGGATCTTGCCTGAAGTGGCATCGACCAGCAGAGCTTCGTCGGAAAACTCGTCGGCCACCAGAAGCTGTTCGGCACCGCCCGTTCCGGGAACAACCGCCAGTCCGGTGGGCGCCGGAATCGCTTCATTCTCCGGCGTAGCCAGCGCTCCGTGGTGCTGCGATTGTCCCGCGACCAGGTCGCGCAGAGGTATCGGGATGAGGCGCTCCGGTGTCAGCGAGGGAGAGTCGGCAGCCGCCGTGAATTGATAGACCTCAATGCCGTTGCCGGTTTGGTCGGCGGTCCCCCCTGCAGGAGCGCTGATGGAATCAAAGCTGACGTAAAGGTGCGAACCGTCGGCGGAAAACGCTAACCCGGAATACATGGTTTGCGGCGACTCAACCACGGTGCGCGAATCAGGAAAATCGGTGAGCTTGCCCGTTGAGGTGTCAAGGATGGCGATGGATTGATCGTAGTCAGACTCAGCCGTGCCGTACCCCGCATTCACCAGGGCCAGATAACGATGATCCGGCGACCAGGCACAGGCCATGGGCAGGCTGTTGAGTTGTTGCGGTTGCCCAGGCACAGGCTCCACGATGCGCTTGCTGGAGGAAAGATTGATGGTTTGGGCTGTACAGAAACCGGCAGCAAGACAGAGCAGCGAGACGGAGGAGGAGCGCAGAAGCTTCGTCATCGGGATTTATGGTCTCCGGAGGGGATGAACGGCGTATGAAGAGGAGCAGAGCGCGGGTCGATGGCGACCAGGCGGCAGAGGTCGCGTACTCGAGAATTCTGTCATAGCAGCAAAGCTCCGATCCCTCTCGCTTAGAGAAGCACTACTGCGGGCCAGCGAGAGAGGCGGCCGGTAACCGACCCCAACCCCCAACTTCCGTGGGAAGGGCCAGCTTACAAAAGTGTTACACCAATGCCGGCCGCGTGGCTGATACGGTGAAGAACAGGCGCAATTTCTTCTGCGCCGCCATTTCTAGAACCCACGGAAATCATCTCTCATGTCGCCTCAAGTCCTGGAAAATGCCGTCATTGCTCCCGACGAAATCGCCCGTCCGGCAGCGCAGTCGCCGAAGAAGACCGTTCTGCCCGCGATGCCGCAGCTGGGACGCAAGGCGCAGGGCGGCTCACTGAGTTGGATCACCGTAATCTTCATGGCCTTGTTTCACGTGGGGGCCGTGGTGGCGTTGTTCATGTTCTCGTGGAAGGCGCTGGCCTGTGCGGTGGTTCTCTGGTTCCTGGCGAACAACGTGGGCATCGGCATGTGTTACCACCGGCTGCTGACCCACCGCGGTTATCGGGTTCCGAAGTGGCTGGAATACGCCATGACGGTCTGCGCCACGCTGGCGCTGGAAGGCGGCCCGATCTTCTGGGTTTCGCTGCACCGGGTCCATCATCAGTTGTCCGACCACGAAGGCGATCCGCACACCCCGCACGACGGCGGTTGGTGGGCGCATGTGGGCTGGATTCTGAGCGGCGAATCGCTGAACGCACAGACCACACAGCTGGCGCGCTACGTGCCCGATCTGACGCGCGACCGCTTCTATGTTTGGCTGAGCAAGTATCACTGGATTCCGCTGGTCGTGGCCGGCCTGGTGTGCCTGGCAGTGGCCGGCTGGCCGGGGTTGATGTGGGGCATCTTCCTGCGCACCACAGTGGGCCTGCACGCTACGTGGCTGGTGAACTCGGCGACCCACATGTGGGGATCGCGGCGGTTCGAGACGCGCGACGACTCGCGCAACAGCTGGTGGGTGGCGCTGCTGACCGGCGGCGAAGGCTGGCACAACAATCATCATGCGCACCCGGTTTCTGCGCGGCACGGGCTCATGTGGTATGAGCTCGACGTGAATTACATCGGGATTTGGCTGCTGAAGAAGGTGGGCCTGGCGCGGGAGGTCAAGCTGGCGCAGTACGATCCGCACAATCCCCGCCCGGCAGGAGTCGCTTAGCCCCCAGGGCCGAAATGAGACAATACAAGCGCCCGCGCGGATGATCCGTGGCGGGCGCTTTGCATTGGAGCGAACCGCGGGCCATTGATGAGAATCAGCGGGCGAAGACGAAGAATTGTGGCGTTCACGCTGCTGGGCGTCTGCCTCATCGGCGTCACCGTCTTCCTCAACGTCGGCTGGATCGTGCTCAACTGGCGCCGGGTTCTGCCCATGGCGCTCGGCATCCCCTTCTTCCTGCTGCTGATCGCCGGCGTGACCCTCAACACCATCTTTCTCGTCCGCGAAGTCCGGCGCAACGAGCGCCACGATGCCTTCCTGAGTGCCGTGACGCATGAGCTCAAGACGCCGGTAGCCTCGATCAAGCTGTATCTCGAGACGCTGCAGCGCAGAAAGCTGGATGAGACGCAGCGCACCGAGTTCTATACACGCATGATGGAGGACAGCGACCGCCTGCTGGCCACCGTCGAGCAGGTGCTGAAGGCCGGCGAAGTGGGACAGCGTGCCCGCTCGCATGTGCGCGTCCCCGTGGAGATGCGGGCTCTGACCGAGGAGTGCGTCCGCACGACGCTGGCACGGCACCATCTCGAACAGGGTGCGATTCAACTGGAAGTGGAAGACACTCCGCTGCCGATGATGGTGCGAGGCGATCCCGAGGAGTTACAAACAGCGTTGCTTAATATTTTGGGCAATGCCGTCAAGTATTCGCCGGATGGGGTCGACGTGCAGGTATCGCTGACTGTCGAACACGACGCATGGGTGTGGGTGAGCGTAACCGATCACGGCATCGGTATTCCTGCGCCGCATCTGAAGCGGATCTTCCGGCGCTTTTATCGCGTGCCCAGCCGGCCGGTGCTGCGGAGCAAGGGCACCGGGCTGGGACTCTACCTGGTAAGGACCATCGCCCGCCAGCACGGCGGCGATGCCGTCGCCGAGAGTCCCGGCGAGGGTCACGGGGCAACGGTGCGGCTCGAACTGCCGCGGATTCTCACGCCGGTTACTGAGGTGGCCGAAAGATGAAGCAGGGCTGAAACGTGGCACGCATTTTAGTCGTCGAAGATGAAGCACACCTGGCCCAGGGGCTGCAGTTCAACCTCCAGGTCGAGGGACATGAGGTCAGCGTGGCCGGCGATGGCGAGACGGCACTCGAAATGTTGAAGAGTGGCGCCTTCGATGCGGTGGTGCTCGATGTCATGCTGCCGGGCCGCGACGGGTTCGAGGTGGCGGGAACTCTCCGTGCGGCGGGAAATTATGTTCCGGTGCTTATGCTGACGGCGCGCGGGCGCCCGGAGGATGTGGTGAAAGGATTTGCTGCCGGCGCTGATGATTACCTGGCCAAGCCGTTCGATCTGACCGTGCTGCTGGCTCGGATCAACGCCCTGCTGCGGCGGATGACCTGGCCCCAGACTGCCGGCAAGCAGGAACAGGAGCCCGAGGAGCTGGCGGAGTTTGCCTTTGGCGGACGGCGGATCGATTTTGAGGCGCTGGAACTGCATGCGCCTGATCGCACCGTCCGGCTGACGCTGATGGAAGCCGATCTGCTCCGGCACATGGTGCAAAATCGCGAGCGCATCGTGTCGCGCCGGGAGCTGCTGGAACAGGTATGGCACGTGCGCGAGGACACCGACACCCGCGCCATCGACAACTTTATCGTGCGGCTGCGGCGGTATATCGAGGACGATCCGGCAGCACCCCGCTATTTGCAAACCGTGCGCGGCGTGGGCTATCGCTTCGTCCCCAATCCTGAGTAGCCTGGGGTTTGCATCGGAGACCAGGTCCGGGCATCTACAAGGTACGGAGGTGAGAATGCGGGAAGTGACGCTGCGGATTGAGAACATGCACTGCGGGGCGTGCGTCAAGCGGGTCAGTCAGGCGCTGGAGAAAGTGGAAGGGGTGCGGGTGGGCGAGGTACGGGTCGGTGCGGCGCGGGTCCAGACTCCGGAGAATCTGCCGGAGACGGCGCTGCTGAGCGCGGTGGAGAAGGCCGGCTATCCGGCAGTTGTGGAGCGGTAAGTGCCCGCAACCGCAGAGAACAAGGAGACGGCTACTGTACCGGCTGCCGGCGAGGTTTGCACCATCACGTTGCCCGTGACCGGGATGAGCTGCGCAGCCTGCCAGAGCCACGTGGAGCGCGCGCTGCGTTCGACGGCCGGCGTCAGCGAAGCTTCCGTCAATCTGCTCACGAATTCGGCAAAAGTAAGCTTCAATCCGGCCGCGGCGAAGCCTGAGGATCTGATCGCCGCGGTGCGCGAGGCGGGCTATGATGCGGAGCTTCCGGCGGAATCGTTTCAGCCGGCCGCGGAAAAGCCCGGAGACGAAGGCGGCTTGCGGGCCAAAGCCATCGCGACCCTGGCCGGCGGCGTGCTGGTGATGTTGCTGATGCACGCGCAGGTATGGTTCGCTCCAATCGCGCCGGTGTTGTTCCGAGTCTCGACGGCGGAGCTTGAATCCACGATGCTGGCCATAACGCTGCTGGGCATGGTGTGGGGCGGCGGAATTATCTATCGGCAGGCGTGGACCGCGGCCATTCATCGCAGCACCAACATGAATACGCTGGTCGCGCTCGGGACCGGTGCGGCCTTCGCTTACTCTCTCGCGGCAACGGTGGCCCCCGGGATCTTCCTTCGCCACGGGATGCATCCGGATGTCTATTACGACGCGGTGCTGTTGATTATTGGCTTTCTGCTGCTGGGGCGCTGGCTGGATGCACGGGCGAAACGGCGGACCCTGGATGCGCTGCATGAGTTCATGAAGCTGCAGCCGCAATCGGCGCGCGTGCTTCGCGACGGGCGTGAGGCCGAGATTCCGCTGGCCCAGGTGATTCCCGGCGATGTGGTCGTGCTTCGCCCCGGCGAACGGGTCCCGGTGGACGGCCTCGTCGTCTCGGGAACGACCTCCATCGACGAATCGCTGATGACCGGCGAGTCACTGCCGGTGGTGCGCCAGACAGGAGACCGAGTGATCGGCGGATCGCTGAATTTCGACGGGGTCCTCGAATACCGCGCAACTTCTATTGGCGCCGACAGCGTTCTGGGACAGATGATGCGCCTGGTCGAAGAAGCACAGGGCTCCCGGGCGCCTATGCAGCAACTGGCGGACCGCGTCAGCGCGGTCTTTGTCCCGGTGGTGCTGGGCCTGGCGGCTGCAACCTTCCTTATTTGGATCATCGCAGGTGGGGGTGCAGGCCGCGCTTTTGCCGTGTCCGTCGCCGTCCTGGTAATTGCGTGTCCCTGTGCCATGGGGCTGGCTGTTCCCGCGGCGCTGACGGTGGCGATTGGGCGCGGCGCACAACTGGGCGTCCTCTTCAAAGGCGGCGAAAGTCTGGAACGCCTGGCGCGAGTCGATACGGTGGTCCTCGACAAAACCGGCACTCTGACCGCAGGCAAACCGGAGGTCGTGGCGGTCCGGGCGGTGAAGGGCTTTTCCGAGGAAGATGTCCTGAGGTTGGCGGCCGCGCTGGAGCAGCGCTCGGAGCATCCGCTGGCCAAAGCGATTCTGAGCGCGGCGGAAAAGCGCGGGCTGACTGTGCTGCCAGCGGATGAGGTCAGAGCCGTTCCCGGCAAGGGCATTCAGGGCATCGTGGAGGGTCGTCACGTAGCCGCCGGAAACGTGGCCCTGCTCATGGAGCAGGGAATTACGCTCCCGCAAACGGCGAGAACCACATCCTCGCCTCAGGCCGGGACCACGTTGATGTACGTGATACGGGAGGGATCGCTGGCCGGAGCCATTGAGGCTCGGGATACCCTGCGTGCTTCAGCGGCTGAAGCCATGGCAGGCCTGCGACGGATGGGGATCCGCACCGCCATGCTGACAGGCGACACGGCGGCGACGGCAGAGGCGATTGCGCAGGCGGCCGGCATCGAGGAAGTGTGGGCAGGGCTGCTGCCGGAGCAGAAGTTGGCGAAGATTCGCGAACTACAGGGGCAGGGACGGCGGGTGGCGATGGCAGGCGACGGCATCAACGATGCCGCGGCCATCTCGCAATCGGATGCAGGCCTGGCGATGGGCACCGGGGCCGATCTGGCCCGCGAGGCGGGAGATGCCATCCTGCTGCATGGGGAGCCGGCGCAGATCCTGGATGCAGTCATGCTGGCGCGGCGCGCGCTGCGCACTATGCGCCAGAATCTGGGCTGGGCGTTCGGCTATAACCTGCTGGGTATCCCCATCGCCGCAGGTGTTCTCTACCCCGCCTTCGGGATTCTGCTGAGCCCGGCGGTTGCCAGTGCGGCGATGGCACTGAGCTCAGTCAGCGTGCTGTCGAACAGCCTTCGGTTACGGCGCTTCACTCCGCGATAAACTGAAACCGGACGTTGCCCTGTGCGGATTCTTACCCGATACATCCTGAGAGAAGTTCTGTCGCACGCGCTGATCGGGGGCGCGATTTTTACTTTTGTCCTCTTTATCCGCTACCTGCCGGGGCTGCTGGACATGGTGGTGCGCAACAGCGCCTCGCTGGGTTCGGTGCTGGCCATCGTCCTGTTCCTGCTGCCGGACATCTTCACGGTCACCATTCCCATGGCGGTGCTGGTAGGCATCCTGCTGGGACTGAGCCGGCTGGCGGCGGACAGCGAAGTGACGGCCATGCGCGCCTCGGGCATCGGCGTCTGGTCGTTCGTTCGCATCGTCGGCCTCGTGGCCTTTGCCGCATGGGGAATCAGCCTGGCCAACAGCCTGTATTTTGCGCCGAAGGCCACGTCGGCGATGCTGCACCTCGAGACGTCGCTGGCTAATGCGCAGGCCTCTTATGAAGTGCAGCCGCGGGTCTTCTACGAAGATTTCAGGAATTACGTTCTGTACGTTGAGGACGTGCGGGCCGCGGCAGGAGCAGCCAACTGGCACGAAATTTTTCTCGCCGATGTGAGCGACCCCGACGCACCAAAGATCACCACCGCCGATCGGGCTACGGTGGTGAATGGCCCGAAACAGACCATTACCATGCGGCTTCGCGACGGAGCCGAGCACGAGACGGTGGCCGGCCAGCCGAATGACTACACGGTCTCGACTTTTGGGCAGACCGATCTGCCGCTCGAAACCGGAACCCAGGAAGACGTGCATCTGGGCCACAGCGATACGCCGATTCTGGCGATGAGCAACCGCCAGGTGCTGGCTCGCACGCACGGCAAAAATGGCCGCCTCTACGAAATCGAGTTTCAGAAGCGGCTGGCCTACCCCGCCGCTTGCCTGGTGCTGATGCTGGTGGGTGTGCCGCTGGGCATTTCGTCGCGGCGGGGCGGCAAGAGCGCGGGCTTCGTGCTCACGATTGGGCTGGTGTTCGTCTACTACTTCCTCTCCTCGACCGGAACGGCGTTGGCGCGACAGCATAAAATTCCCGCGTTCGCCGGCGTGTGGGAAGCGAACTTCCTCTTCGCCATCTGCGGCATCATCCTCCTGCGCCAGATGTCGACAGGAGGCGCGGCGCTGTCGACTCTGAGTTCGATCGGCAACTGGTTTCGCCTCAAGGCAGGGGAGTCGACCGGAAGCACGACCATCCGGCTGCCCGCACGCAGGCGCGTGATGCGGGGGCGCTTCCCGCTGATCCTCGATGAGTATGTCCTGCGCGAGTTTGTGCTGACCTTCGTGATGGTGCTGGTCACCTTCGTGATGCTGATGCTGGTCTTCACCTTCTTCGAGCTGCTCAGCGACATCATCCGCAACAAAACACCGCTGGTCACGGTGGGCGCTTACCTGATCAATCTGACGCCCAGCATGATTTACCTCATCACGCCGCTGAGCGTGCTGATCGGGGTTTTGGTGGTCTTCGGTGTGTTGACCCGCTCCAGTGAGCTGACCGCGATGAAGGCAACCGGCATCAGCCTCTATCGAATCACCGTCCCGGTGCTGGCCATCGCGGCGATCCTGTCGGTGTCCCTTTTCATGTTCGATGAGCTCTATCTGCCCCAGGCCAATCGCCGCCAGGAAGCGCTGCGCAATGTGATCAAGGGCAAACCGGCCGAGACGTTCGAGCATCCGGGGCGGAAGTGGATGTTCGGCCAGCAGCAGCCGGGTCAGCCCAGCCGCATTTTTTACTACGAATACTTCGATCCTGACATCGACACCTTCGGAAACATCACGATCTTCGAGTTCGAGCCGGGATCGTTCAACCTCGAGAAAAGGATCTTCGCTTCGACTGCGCATTGGGAGCCGAATCTCAACAACTGGGTCTTCGAGGATGGGTGGGAGCGGACCTTCCATGGCGATGAGGTGGCCAGCTATCGGCCCTTCGCCGTCAGCACTTTTCCGGAGATTCATGAGCAGCCCACGTACTTCAAGAAAGAAGTGCGACAGTCGTCGGAGATGAGCTTCAGTGAGTTGGCGCGCTATATCCACGACCTGCGGCAGAGCGGATTGAATACGGTGCCGCTGCGCGTGCAGTTGAACCATAAGCTGGCTTATCCGCTGATCACGCTGGTGATGGGAATCCTGGCCATTCCCTTTGCGCTGTCCATGGGCAAGCGAGGCTCATTGTCGGGCATCGCCGTAGCCATCGGTGTGGCCATTGCGTATTTTGTCGTGTCGGGATTCTTTGAGGCGATGGGCAATGTGAGCTGGCTCCCGGCATTTCTGGCGGCGTGGTCGCCGGACTTTCTATTCGGGCTGGCAGGCGCGTATCTGCTGCTGCGCACGCCAACCTAATAAGGCGATTGATGACGCTGGCAAAGCTCAAACCGCTCTTCCCCTACATGCGCCGCTACTGGCGTGGCTATCTGTGGGGCTGCCTTTGTACGGTCGCGGCCAACCTCGTCTGGATTCAGTTTCCCCGGGTGATCGGATCCGCGGTCGACGACCTGAAGGCCGGAGTGACGTGGGCCAAGATCTTCGACCATGCCGGTCTGCTGCTGGCCGTGACCGCGGCACACGGCGTGCTTCTGTTCCTGATGCGCTGGATCATCATCGGCATCTCCCGCGACATTGAATTCGACCTGAGAAACGATCTCTTCCGGCAACTGGAAAAGCAGGAGCCGTCGTACTACCAGGAACACCGCACCGGCGACATCATGGCCCGCATGACCAACGACCTGAATGCGGTGCGCATGTTGCTGGGGCCGGCGGTCATGTACACCGCCAATACCGTGCTCTTCTCGGTGGGCGCCTTGTATTTTCTGCTGCGCATCAGCCCGTTTCTCACGCTGACGGCGCTCGCGCCCATGCCGCTGGCCAGCATCCTCATCCAGTTCATGGGGCGCAGGATTCACGAGCGCTTCGAGCGTATTCAGGCGATGTTCTCTGACATCTCTGCCCAGGCGCAGGAAAACTTCTCCGGCGCGCGCCTGGTGCGGGCCTTCGCCCAGGAAGAAGCGCAGGTGGAAGCCTTCGATCGCTCCAACCAGGAGTACATCCGCCGAGCGCTCCGTCTGGTGCGGCTGATGGGCATGCTTTGGCCCACGCTCGAGTTCATGCTGGGCGTGGCCATGACCATCTCCCTGCTGGTCGGCGGTCATGAAGTGCTGCAGCATCAGATCCGGCTGGGCGATTTCGTCGCCTTCACCACTTACATGATGATGCTCACCTGGCCGATCATCGCGCTGGGTTGGGTGGTAAACCTCTTTGAACGAGGCACCGCGTCGGTGACCCGCATCCACGAGCTGCTGATTGCGCAACCGGCCATCGACGATCGCGCTGCAACCATTGCGCCCGAACAGCTTGAGATTCGCGGAGAGATTGAGTTTCGCGATCTGCATTTTGCGTATCCTTCGGAAAATGCCAACCCTCCGGAGGTGTTGCACGGAATCTCCCTGAAGATTCCCGCCGGCACCAGTCTGGCGCTGGTTGGACCGACAGGCTCCGGCAAGTCAACCCTGGTCAGTCTGATCGCTCGCCTTTACGATGCGCCTTCGGGCAGCGTGCTGGTGGATGGCCGGCCCGTCCGCGATTATCCGCTGGACACACTGCGGCGTGCAGTCGGCTTCGTGCCCCAGGAGACCTTCCTCTTCAGCACCACCATTCGGGAAAACATCGCCTTTGGTGCCCAGCAGGCGCGGATCCAGGAGATTCTTAATGCCGCAAAGGTAGCCCACATTCGCGAGGAGGTGGAGCTCTTTCCCGCAGGGTTCGAAACCGCCGTGGGCGAACGCGGGCTGACGCTGTCCGGCGGCCAGAAGCAGCGAACGGCTCTGGCACGAGCCATCGTGCGCAACCCCCGTATTCTGATCCTGGACGATGCTTTGGCCAGCGTGGATACCTACACCGAAGAGCGAATCCTCGAAGATCTGCGCGGTGTCATGGCGGGACGAACCACCATCCTGATCTCGCACCGCATTTCCACGGTGCGCAACGCGGATCAGATTGCGGTGCTGGTGCGGGGCCGGATTGCCGAGCTGGGCACACACGAGGAACTGCTGGCGCAGAGTGGCTATTACTCCAGCTTGTTCCAGAAGCAGCTGCTCGAAGAGGAGCTGGCAGTCACCGGCTGAAGATCAGGCCGTCCAGTTCGAGGCGCCGGCGAACTCCGGCGCGCTTCGGGGAGATACAGGGGCCTCCCGCAGCGTCTCACTCCGCGTGCCCAGCTGGCGCAGAACCTCAGGATCACGGGCCGCAACATCCCAGGCTTCGCGAACATCCCGGATACAGCCGATCGCCTCTTTCAGCCGATCGGCAGACTCCAGCCGTGAGCCCTCCAGGCAAAGCGCGAAGATAGATGCATAGAACTCCGACAACGCCCTGGCCGAGCTGCCGCCGATGTCCATGCGCAGACGTGACTGCAGATGCATGAGGATCTGCAGCACCCGCCCCACCGCAATGCGCCGCCGCGAGTCGTCGTTGGCCTCGATGGCGGCGATGGCCTGGAACAGAAAGCGGATCATCCCGTCGTACAGGGCAACGATAAGCTCGACGGGGTTCATTCCCGCAATGGCCTGTTGCTGATAATTCATGCCTCTCCGTTTCCGGCCGGGTCAGCCGTTGCTGTTTTGGTTATACCCGGTGATAGCGCTGTACATCTCGTTGATCTCCTGCAGCTGCGACGGAATCGCCTGAAGCGTGTAGTTGGCTTCGTTGAGCTCTGTGGTGAGCTGGCTCTGCTGGGCGCTGATGGTGGCGTTCTCATTGGTGATGTTGGTGTTCAGCTGTGACTCCTCCGAAGAGTTCTGCTGGAGCGCAAGATAGATTGCCCCGTAGGGTGCGCTGTTGGAGAGGTTATTCATAACCGTGCTCAGGTTTCCGCCAAAGGACGTGAACGTCACGGTGGGCTGAAAGAAGTTGATGACGTCCTGATAATTGCTGTTGAGCATGCTGTCGAGGGTACTGGTGTCGAGCGTCAGCGTGCCGTCGTCGCTCGAACTGGCCGTAATCCCCAGCTGTGTCAGAGAAGTTATGCTGCCGGATGACTGCGTAAAACTCAGCGCACCCTGCAGCTGCTCCTGCAGCAAAGCGAGGGTCGCATTTCCGTAGAGCGGCTCCGCATTGCCCGAGGAGTCGTTGCCCTCCTGGGCGTTCAAATCTTTCATCACCGTGTTATAAGCGCTGACAAAGCTGCTCACGGCCGACTCGACAGCGCTGTTATCGTTCGTAATCTCGACCTGAACCGACTCATTGGGAGCTTCGCTCAGCAATTGAAGCGTGACTCCCGGAATCGCAGTGGTTACCGTATTCGTGGCGCTGGTCATGGGGATGCCGTCCACCGAAAAGCTGGCGTCCTGGCCCCCGTTTCCCGGTTCCGTGAAGCCAATGGTCTTGTTCGACGTCGTGTCGGTCAGCTGGCTCGAATCGACCGTGAAATCTCCGCTCTTGCCGCTGGTATTGCTCACCAGCGCCAGGCGCGAACCGCCCGCATCCGTGATCACCTGGGCGGTGACGCCATAATTGCCGGAGTTGATGTACGAGGCCAGTGTGGAAACAGTGTTGTTGGCGGGAATGGTGTTGCCGCTGCTGTCTGTGGCCGTGCCGTCGGAGATCGTGATCGCCTGCCCGTTGATGCTGAGCGTCCCGGTGAGCACATCGGCAGCTCCAGCATCGTCGCTGTACTGAGAGTCGGTCGCAGCCAACTGGGTGACGACTACGGTGTGGCTCCCTGCCACCGCGGTGGAACTCGCTCCCGTAACCTCCAGCACTGACGTGTCGGAGCTCGACCCTTCCTTCTCACTGAGCACCCCCTCAAAATCCGTCAGCGACTGCAGGGCCGTCGAAAGGCTGCTCAGGTCGGTTCCGATGTTGCTCAGCGCCGTGTCCTGTGATTGCAGGCTGGTCAGCTGATTCTTCCACGGCGTTTCGATTGCCTGCAGGTTCGTGACGATCTGGCTGACCGTCGTGGAGACATCAAATCCCTGGCCGCTGGTTGGAGATCCAAACGATATCCCGACGTTTCCCATATTGTCTCAATCGTCGCTTTTCGGTCGCGACTTCACCTTTCCTTCTTTGCTGCAGGGCTAGAGCCGCAACCAGAGCGGAAGGAATTAGGACTCTCTAAAAAGAGGCGGGGAGCCGAGGCCCCCCGTCACCCTGCAACGGATCGACTTACTGCAGGAGTTTGGTTACCAGCTGCTGCGTGCTGTTGGCCTGGGCCAGTGCCGAGATGCCGGTTTGGCTCAGAATCTCGTATTTCGACATGTCCGACGAGGCCTGAGCATAATCGGTCGCGGTCACGTCGTTTTCGGCTGAAAGGGTGTTGGTGGCCTCGGTGCTCATGACATTGGAAACCGCCTGCAGTGTGTTAATGGTGGCGCCGGCCGTGCCGCGGTCAGCGGCAATGGTGCTGATGCCGGTGGTAATGTCCGTCAGCGCAGTCTGGGCATCCGCTGCCGAAGTGAGGTCGTCGGCAGAGATGCCGGCGTCGGTGGCAACGCTGGGCAGAGCCGTGCTGGCATCGGTCTGGCTCAGCGTGCCGTCGGTCGTGTAAACGTTGGCGGCGGTGCCGAAGACCGTAATGCCGTTGTATTCGGTGTTGGTGTCAATGTTTCCGATTTCTTTGATGATGTTCTGGAACTCGGCATCCGCGGCAGCATCCTGAGTGCTGTTCAGGACGCCGTTCGAGGCCTCAGTGGCGAGCGTGACAGCGCGATTGAGCAGGTTGGTGACCTGCGAGAGCGCACCGTCGGCGACCTGCAGGAAGTCGACGCCTTCCGATGCGTTGGCGGCGGACTGGGTCAGTGCTGCGGATGCCGCGCCGAGGCCGTTGGCCAGCGACAGGCCGGCCGCATCGTCGGCGCCGGAGTTGATGCGTGACCCGGAGGACAGTTGCTGCAGGGTCTTCTGCAGGCCGACCTGCGTGTTGTTCAGGTAATTCTCTGCATAGACTGCCGAGATATTGTTCAGGACTCCCAGTGGCATGATGTCATCTCCCGATTGAAGTTGGGTTCCTGAACGGAGCTGATGGCCCTCGGCCTTCCGCAACCCCATGGAACCACTTGATTCAGTGGCTTCATCGGCGCCGTTACTCTCAGCCATTACGCCAACCGCTCACGATGGCATACGGCGTGCATGGCCGCAGGTGATCGTCTCTGAATCACCCTTCACCCCCGTCGAGCGCCCCGCCGATAACACACCTGGCACGAGGAGCAAGCCGGGAAATGATCCATCTGACGCGGCTGAACGGAAACCCGCTGGTCGTTAACAGCGACCTGATCAAATATGCCGAGTCCTCGCCGGACACAGTGCTTACCCTGGTCAACGGGGAGAAGATCGTGGTTTTGGAAAGCTGCGAGGACGTGGTGCGCCGGACCATCACTTACCGGGCGCAGGTCTTTGCTGAGGTCTCGCGGCTCGCGCCGTCGTGGCCGCTGCCGGCCGAGGCCATGCGGCTGCGAGGAAGCAAAGGACAGCTGTCGAACGAAGCCGGCGAACGGCGGGAATAACTCTATGGACGGGGCGAGTCTGGGAGGCATTGTTCTGGCGCTGGCGGGCATTTTGGCAGGCCTGCTGCTCGAGGGCGGGCACGTGGGCCAGGTGATGCAGCCAACGGCAGCGATGATTGTGTTTGGAGGCACGCTGGGGGCCGTTATGCTGCAGTTTCCAGCCAAAACCGTGCTGCGGGCAGCCCAGCGGCTCGCGCGCGTGTTCTTTCACCGGGGTGATCAGGGGAAGGCGCTGCTCGAACAGATCGTCTTCTTTGCCAACAAAGCGCGGCGCAACGGCATCGTCTCGCTGGATCAGGAACTGCCCCGCATCGGCGATCCTTTCCTGCGTCAGGCCCTGATGCTGGCCGTGGACGGGACTGAGCCCACCGAGCTGCGGCGGATTATGGAACTGCAGATCGAGAACGTGGGCGAGATCGAGTCGAGGATCCCGGCCGTCTTCGAATCCGCGGGGGGATTTTCGCCGACGATTGGAATCATCGGCGCGGTGATCGGACTGATTCAGGTCATGCAGCACCTCGACCACATGGACCAGGTTGGCCGGGGCATCGCGGTCG
>Ga0335072_10002494_pt1 | contig 28506 bp, 18 predicted proteins | sample Lox_Sample_21_FD_206725 | JGI IMG/M metagenome (GOLD analysis project Ga0335072, IMG submission 206725) | Soil microbial communities from Loxahatchee National Wildlife Refuge, Florida, United States - Lox_Sample_2.1 | ecosystem: Environmental > Terrestrial > Soil > Wetlands | place: USA... | reverse complement strand
TGCAAGCAGCGGGAAATCAATGGTTTGCGTGAGAAGATGAAGCAGATGAATCCTGATCGATTCTGGAAAACTTGATTTGCAAAAGCGGCGCCTTTGCGTGTATTACTTCAGTGTAGAGATTCACCTAAAAGAGGGATACACCTACCGTGACCGATGGTATGTTCAAAGCATAACGGTAGGCGATTCAGAAGCAAAGGAAGAGGCAGTCAATGCTTTTTCTTCACTTTGCTCGCGTCCGATTCGAGAGAGAAGGATTTTCATCGGCGGGCTCCTAGTATGCTTTGTTGGCTGGCTTTTTTCGGTGACTGTGCGTTGACAGTTAGACCCGTAAGAGACAGACATCCTTTGTTTTGTGTCGCCCTGTTCGCGATCTTTATGTAGTGCTAATGCCTTGGTCGCGATTTTTTTAAAGAGGTGAAGTGGAGTGCGAAACAAAGGTATCGTTAAAGTCTTCCTGTCTAATTTCATTATTCTGGCTGGCATTGTTCCTCATGCTCATGCCCTGCAGTGGTCCAGCATACTCAGTTCGTCGCGTGCGGTCGATTGGACGCAGGCAGGCATACCAAACGGAATCCCGACCACGAGAACACAATGTGGGACAACGATCGCAGCAGGAGCGAGCACATCTACCATCCAGAGCGCACTGAATAGCTGTGCATCTGCGCATCCGTTGACGGCGAACAGTCCCGGCGACGGCGGCTACGTGCTGCTTGGCGCTGGAACTTTTTCACTCAGCGGACTCTCAATTCCCAGCAATGTGACTTTGCGGGGTGCTGGGGCGGATCAGACCATCATCAGCGAAACCGGTACCAGTGGCGCCGCGATCAGCATGGTGGGCAACGAGCCGACTACATCAAACTATGTGACCGTTACTGGCGGGTCAGGTACAGTCGGCTCACAGAGCGTCACGGTTTCCTCGGCTTCTGGCTTCAAAGTCGGACAGTTTATGTACATTTCCCAGGCCGACACGGGAAGCGTGACGAATGTGGGCGGCGACGGCACCTGCACCTGGTGTGATGGCTTCTCGGATGGCAACAGGCACCAAGGGCAAATCGTGCAGATTACAAGCGTCAGCGGCACTAGCATTGGGTTTGCTCCTGGTCTTTATGTCGCGCTCACGAATACCCCCGAGGCTATTCCGTTTACCTCGTCGGTCGAATATGCAGGCTTGGAGAGTCTTCAGCTTTACGCCAACAATACCGGCAACTCCTACAACGTCCAGATGGATACCTGTGCGTTTTGCTGGGTTGCGGGGATTGAGGGCAATTATGTCGACGGCAACGGAAACCATGTAGAGATTGAATTTGGATTCCGCGATGAAATCCGCGACAGCTATTTCTCGGATGCCTACAATCACACCTCGGGCTCGACAGAGAATGAGATCCAGCTGGAATTCAAGACCTCAAATTGCAAGATCGAAAACAACATCCTGGAACGGATGCAGACCAGCGTGAACCTACAGGATGGCTCGGTGGGAAACGTGGTCGCGTACAACTACATGGAGGGCGGATTCGATCAGAGCACTCTGTTGCTCGGAGGAACCGGCGGAACCTACACCCACGGTCCGAACTCGGAATATAACCTTTGGGAGGGCAACGTCGTCCCCTACATCTACTTCGATTCGGTGTGGGGATCCAGCAGTGGCCAGGTGGCATTCCGCAATTGGGGTAAAGGGACCGCTTACGCTTGTAACCCTCTCACGGGACGCGGCACGGTTACCACAACCTGCTCCTACCAGACGGAATCGGCGAGGTCGCTCCAGGTCGATGCTCTGAGCACGAACGACAGCTTTGTAGGTAATGTTCTTGGATCGGCAGAACAGTCGGCCTTGAGCCTCACCAAGCAGTCGACAAGTTTGTGGCCTGTCAGTCGTGGATGGGACACTGTTGCCTACAGCAAGAGCTTCGGCTACGGCACCATCGGCGACTCCGGGACGAACGCGATTGACTCGGCGAACGCATATTCGACGGCCCTTTTCTCAGGAAACTACGACAACATTGCAGGGGCAGTGGATTCAACGTGCTCTTCGATGCCAGCATCGTTTTACCTCTCCTCACAGCCGTCATGGTGGCGCACCGGCGTGGCATATCCTGCCGTGGGATGCGACATCACCGGGGGAGGCGGACCGGGCGGGCACACATCGCTTCACTCTTCCAACTCCGCGATGGATTGCTTCTATAACGTTATGGGTGGAACGGATGGCGGCGCCGGTGGCCCGTACAAGTTCAACTCCAATGCCTGCTACTACGGATCATCGACTGGCAGTGGCAGTACTCCCACTCCACCTGCTCCAAGCGGTCTGAGCGCGGTAGCTCAGTAACGACCGAGCAAGGCGATTAACCTGACTTCGTAACCCCGAATTCACCGTTTAGGTCAATGGCAGTGACTTCGGTTGATTTCAAGGCGGTGAGCAGGTCATTCAGCATGACTATGCTGAGCAAGATCTGCTCACCGGCGCGATTGGAATACCAATCCTTTCTGATGTGCTCTCCTTTCCGGAGAATGGCGCCAACCTAACCCTCTTCTTCTATCCCCTGTTATGGCGAGTTCCTCACGTCATCCTGACCAGTTCCTTAAACACGCCTGACAATTTCTAAGTTCGCTCGACTTCAAAACGATCGATGCTGCAGACAATCCCAAAGGACATTCGTTGAAGCCGTTCGACGTAAACGGGGAGTTTCTGAATCCCGTTGCAATGAAGGAACTGCGACACCAGGCAATTCGGGGTGTCAGCGTCACACTTTTGGCTCAAGCCCTGGCTTTTGGGTTCCAGATTGTCGCAACCGTGGTTCTGGCACGACTGCTAACCCCCGCAGATTTCGGCGTGGTAGCCATGGTTACTACCTTCAGCCTGCTGGTGGCGAGTTTTGGCCAAATTGGCTATCCGGAAGCCATCCTGCAGTGCGATTTTCTTGATCGGCAACTGGCCAGCAACATCTTCTGGATCAATTCAGCCTCGGCCGTGATCTTATCGATCGGTCTCGCGTCGACGGGCTCGTTGCTGGCAAGGTTTTATCACGATGGCCGGGCCACTCAAGTCACAGTGGCGATGGCCTTGACGGTTCTTTTAACCAGCATGTCAGTGGTGCATATTGCGCTTCTTAGACGTGCAATGCAATTTTCGGCGCTGTCAGTTAACGACATCCTTTCGCGAATCATCTCCGTCGTTTTGTCAATATTTCTTGCCTGGATTGGTTGGGGTTACTGGGCCTTGGTGGCTGGTGCCATTGCGCAACCCTTGTGCCTGACGATCGGCGCCTGGAGCCTCTGCTGGTGGCTGCCCAACTTCCCGCGACGCTCTCAAGGTACTGGCGGATTGGTCCGATTCGCGATTCATGTGTACGGGCAATTTACGATCGAATACTTTACCAGGAATTCCGACAACCTTTTGGTAGGATGGCGTTTTGGATCGGGTCCGTTAGGACTCTACAAGAAGGCGTACGACATCTTTGCTCTCTCTTCGAATCAACTCGCATCGATCTTTCCGGTCGGCGTTTCCACACTGACTCGAGTAAAGAATGATGTCGCTCAGTACCAAAGGTACTTCCTGAGGGGATTATCGATCCTTGCATTCGTAGGTGCCGGAGTGGGAGCGTTTCTCACCTTAAACGGCAATGATCTCGTACGTGTTGTGCTTGGTACGAAGTGGGAAGCTGCGGGAAAGATCGTGACATACTTTGGTCCAGGAATTGGGATCATGCTCATCTACGGCACTAATGGGATCATCCATCTTTCGATCGGTACACCGCACCGGTGGTTCCGCTGGGGAATCGTGCAGTTCGTCGTGACCGTAGGACTTTTCTGGATCGGACTGCCGTGGGGACCCAAAGGAGTTGCCTCCGCCTGGACGCTCTCTTTCTGGCTCCTGCTGATTCCGGCCTTTCAATATGCAGGTAAGCCAATCCAGCTGAGTGTGAAACAGATTCTTGCCACGGTTTTTCGATACCTGCTTGCATCCTTTCTCGCGGCAATGGCGAGCTATGCGATTGTCCAGTTGATCCCAGGGCTCCATCGGATCAGTGGCGTCCCTGGGGCGCTCTATCGGATCGTGGTTACTTCTACCTTGTTTGGGGTGTTCTATCTGGTTGCCGTCGTAGGTCTGCACGCTTCGTTTCAGCCAGTGGTCGGATTCGCACAGCTGTTCCGGGAAGCGCTCCCCTCGAGCAGAGGAGGACGAACCAATAAATCCTCCCAGTACGAGGCCGTGCTCCAAGATCCCCCAATCACGACACACACGGCTGATTGAACTGAATTGTTATCGGCACCGGATAATGGGTGTGAATGACCTCTCACTGGACTTTAAAATTTCGAACTGGATGCGAAAATGACTGAGGCTACGTTGAAAAGAACAAAAGAGATCAAGAGTCGAATCGAGAGTCGTCAAGCCAAGATCGGCATCATTGGCATGGGCTACGTTGGCCTGCCTCTTGCCCTGCTTTTTAGTGAAGAGAGATTTGCGATCACCGGTTTTGACATTGATGAGCGCAAGGTTGAGACGCTGAACCGAGGCGGTTCCTACATTGTGCGCATTCCAGGCACTGAAATCCAGATTGCTCAGAAGAGCGGGTTTAGTGCAACCTCAGACTACAGTCGCATCTCACAGATGGACGTCGTGATCATTTGCGTGCCGACTCCCCTGGACGAGCATCACGAGCCGGATCTCACCTACATTACGGGCACGGTGCGGAGCATTGCACCTTACGTGCACGAAGGCCAGCTTATCATTCTGGAGAGCACAACCTATCCGGGAACCACGGAGGAAGTTGTTGTTCCTCTGTTGGAGTCAGGGAATGCCAAGGGTCTTTGCGTGGCCAGGGACATGGAGAGCCCAGGATTTTATGTCGCATTCTCCCCGGAGCGGGAAGACCCGGGAAACGACTCGGTTGCACGTCGAGATATTCCGAAGGTTGTCGGTGGATGCGGGCCGGCCGCGCTGGAACTGGCATCTGCAGCGTATTCGCAAATTTTTAATCGCACTGTGCCGGTGTCATCTCCTGCGGCAGCAGAGATGACGAAGCTACTGGAGAATATCTACCGGTGCGTCAACATCGCGCTGGTAAACGAGCTGAAGCAGCTGTGCATGCGCATGGACATCGACTTGTTCGAAGTAATTGATGCCGCCAAGACGAAACCGTTTGGCTTCCAGCCGTTTTATCCCGGGCCGGGCCTAGGCGGTCATTGCATTCCAATCGATCCCTTTTACCTTTCCTGGAAGGCCAAGCAGTTTGACTTCCGGACCCGCTTCATCGAGCTCGCGGGAGAAGTGAATGTGGGGATGCCGTACTTCGTTGTCGAGAACATCATTGAGGCGATGAACCTGCAAGGTAAAGCGCTGCGCGGGTCGCGAATACTGGTCCTCGGACTGGCATACAAGCGCGATATAGATGATCTTCGGGAGTCGCCGTCGCTTACAATCATTGAGCTCCTGCAAAAGCGGGGCGCCGCTGTTGAATACAACGACCCATATTTCCCCTCGGTTACGCAGGGGCGCAAATATGCGTTGAATATGACAAGTACGTCGCTAGATAAGATCTCCGAATTTGATTGCGTTGTGATCGTTACCGACCATTCGCAATACGATTATGAGGAGATTGTCGCGAAAGCAAAGCTCGTCGTTGATACCCGCAATGCAACCAAGGGGATCGAGGCGAAGAATATCGTCAAATGTTGAGCGATTCAGCTGTGGAATAGCTCTCGCGCGTTCCCTCGCATTTCAATGGAATTGCGACGATTCTTTTTGACCCAGGTGCTCGGACCACATGAGTCCGATCACAAGTTGTAGAGGAAGTTTCTTCAAGTTCAAACCTCTTGCACTCAATCAGCCTGTTGCGTCTTTAAGTCCAGTGCGAGCACCAGAGTGCTGGGAACCCTCACCGGAGGCACTTCGCGTTTGCACATTGCGTGCGTAGTAAATCCCCAACCCCAACTGTGAAGAAAGGTGAATGATCATGACGACGATACCAATGCCAGCGCAAACAAATGCCCAATCTGCCGATGCCGAGGCCAAACTGCTAATTAACGGCATCATTGATGAGCTCATGAGCTCGTTGCCGGACCCAAAGCAATTGACCAGTGAACAGCGTCGCGGGATCATTGCACGGTATACGGCAGTACTGGAAGGCAACTTCATCTACTGGATGACTGCCACGCTAATTTCGACCAAATCGGAAGATGCGCGGCCAATCATCCTCGAGAACCTTCACGAAGAGATCCATGACGCCCACCCGGAAATGATGCGGAAATTTGCCATGGCAGCCCATGCTTTTCCCACAGACCAGGACGCCATCGCGGTGAACAAAGATCTGAGAAGCATGCGGCTGTTTCTGGGCAGGTTATCAGCGGTTCAGTCTCTTGCCTCAATGGCCTTCTTTGAGGGATTCATCCAGCGCTTCATGGGCTATCTGGCGGATCTCGCGGCCGCTCAAGGTTCAAAAGACATGGAATACACGGATGTTCACGGTGTTTGCGACATCGCACATACTGACGGGCTCTTCCGTGCACTTTCCGTGGAGAGAGAAGTCAACCCGCTCGCGGAAGGCAGCGATCTCTATGAAGGCGTGTATCTGCTTCGCAAGCTAATCGACAAGATCGTCTTCAATAAGGAAGAGGCACAGGCCGCTTGATCGTTGCGAACGTGTCGTCGGAGTTGTGGGGGCTCGCGAAAGGCCGCCCTGCAGTGGTGTGCTCCGATTGCCTCGCTCGTCTTCTTATCGGCAAGCCTTAGCCAGGCTGCCGAAAACGAATCTTCTATTGAAATCGAGAACGACTCATGAATGTGCGGGCTCAAATCGTCACGCAGTTTGAGCAAGTTGCTCGGGAAAATGAGAAGCAGCTTGCACCTTTGGAGGACAGCCTCGAGCTCCTGGCATCAGGGCTCGACTCCCTCTGTTTCGCCGTGGTCGTCGTTAGGCTCGAGGGGATATTCGGAGTTGATCCGTTTAGCACTTCTGAAACCTCTCACTTCCCGGTAACCTTTGGCCAATTTGTCGAGTTCTACGAACATGCTACAAAATAGCCCATCATCGCTTTGGAATGCTCTTGCGTCTGCGGGCTCGGGTTCCGACGCCTTCATTAGCGCAGCTGAGGCTCTGATACCAATGAGCTCCATGCTCACCGGCTCGATCCTCGATGGTCGAGCTGAGGAGTTGAGGGGGCGATCGGTTGTCATAGTCACTGCAAATCAACTCACGGCGGCTTTAACGTTATTTGAGCTTGACGGAATCGCCAGCCGTGTCGTCCTTTACCCGGGAGAACTGACTCTCGATCATCTCCCATATGTTGTGAATGGGGCAAGTGTGGATGCAATCGTGTCTGATCGAACCACATTTGGCCAAAACATCCCACGCGTACGATACTTCATGCCGTGCGCTCGCAAGGTTGTGGAGCAGGCCTATGATCGAACCTCGGAATATCAAACGGAATGGGTCCTGCTCACGTCGGGCACAGTTGGGCCTCCGAAGCTGGTGGCTCACACTCTGTCAAGCCTGACGGGAGCAATCAGGCGAAGCGCGGATGACCGCAAAAGAGTGGTTTGGAGCACGTTCTACGACATCAGGCGTTATGGTGGTCTCCAGATATTCTTGCGTGCAATCCTGGCGGGCTCCTCGCTGGTTCTTTCCAGTCCAGAGGAATCGACTGAGAAATTTTTATCCAGGGTCGCGTCCTGTGGAGTCACCCATATTTCGGGCACGCCATCTCACTGGCGCCGAGCGCTGATGAGCCCCGCCGCAAAATTGATCTCACCCGAATATGTGCGCCTTTCAGGTGAGATTGCGGATCAGGCAATTCTGAACCACATTCAAACGGTCTATCCAAACGCAGGAGTTGGCCACGCATTTGCGTCGACGGAAGCCGGCGTGGCATTCGAGGTCAACGATGGCTCTTCAGGTTTCCCTGCGGGTGTGGTTGAAGGCACGCCGAATGTGGAAATGAAGATTGAGAACGGCACGCTCCGGATTCGCTCATCCCGCACGGCCTCTCGCTACATGGGAGCGCACGCCACCCTCCTGAAGGACGCAGAGGGTTTCGTCGACACCGGGGATATGGTCGAGTTGAAGGACGCACGGTATCACTTCGTCGGAAGACGCGATGGATTGATCAACGTGGGAGGTCTGAAGGTTCATCCAGAGGAAGTCGAAGCTGTGATCAATCGCCATCCAGACGTCCACATGTCTCTGGTGCGAGCCAAGAAGAACCCAGTGACCGGGGCAATCGTGATTGCAGACGTGGTACTGAGTGCCTCCGCCAGCCCGAAGAGCAGCGATCCGGGCGCCCTGCAAGGAGATATTCTTCAATTCTGCCGCGCGACGCTTCCGACGCATCAGGTGCCGGCGATTATCAATTTCGTTCCAACACTGGCCATTGCGGAATCCGGAAAGATGATGCGTGGCAATGCGTAACGTTATCGTAACGGGTGGAAGCAGAGGACTCGGGCTCGGGATCTGCCGCAAACTGAAAAGGGCAGGTTATTGCGTTATTGCAATTGCCCGCAAGAAGGGCGACGAACTCTCCGCGGCGATCGAGGAAGGAGAGAATGCTTCCGGCTCGCTCGATTTTGTTCCATTTGACCTGAGCGACTTAGAAGGCATTGCGGATCTTGTGAATGGGCTGCGCAAAGATCGGGGTCCAATCTATGGGCTCGTAAACAATGCCGGGATCAGCTTCGAAGGCGTCCTCGCCTTGATGCCTATATCGCAGATCGAGCAACTGGTTCGTGTGAACACGATTTCACCTATCGTCCTGACAAAGCAGGTGACTCGATGCATGATGGCTGATGGCGGCGGAAGAATTGTCAATATAGCGTCCATCATCGCTTCCACCGGTTATAGCGGGCTCTCTGTCTATGCGGCGACAAAAGCTTCATTGATAGGGTTTTCGCGCTCTCTGGCTCGGGAAGTCGGCCGCGTAGGGATCAACGTGAACTCCATAGCGCCCGGATTCGTTGCTACAGACATGACTCACGGCCTTAAAGATGAGCAGCGGCAGCAAATCGAGCGCCGCAGCGCGCTTCGGCGTCTGGCGGAAGTTGAAGACGTGGCGAATGCAGTCGAGTTCCTCCTGAGCGTCGGAGCCAGAAACATCACCGGAACAACAATCACAGTAGACGCGGGGAATACTGCTTGAGCACAGGTCATACAATCGTCTCGGCGAAGGCGGATGCATCCGCTTCCAAGGCGTGGCTAAGAGCGCTGGAACTCACCGCCGCGATCCCGAGGAAACGCGATCGCCTGTTTTCCTCGGTATTGCAGGAATTGGCGCAACGCTTTGGAGACCATCCGTCGCTGGTGTCTGAGCGAGAGCGCTTCAGTTATAAATCGCTGGTCGAGCGTTCAAATCAGTATGCGCACTGGGCACTGGAGCAGGGACTGGCCAAGGGTGAGGTAGTTTGCCTGTTAATGCAGAACAGACCAGAGTACTTTGCAATCTGGTCGGGCATTACGAGCATGGGGGGTGTTGTCGCTCTGCTGAATACAAATCTCGTTGGGGATTCTCTCGCGCATTGCATCAACATTGTCGAACCCAAATATCTGATTGTGGACGACCAAAGTCTGGCTTCTTTGAGTTCTTCACTGCAAGCAGTGAAAGGAGCTCCCGTCATATGGGTCCACGGTGTCGAGCACGAGAAATTCTCACGAATTGATCTCGAGGTGAATCAAGCATCGCGGCAGGAAATATCTATCAGTGAATTGCCGCAACTGGCAATTGAAGATCGGGCGCTATACATCTTTACCTCCGGAACGACAGGTCTACCGAAGGCAGCGAGCGTCAGTCATGCGCGCGTCCTCCAATGGACCCACTGGTTTGCAGGGATGATGAGTATCGAGCCCGGAGATCGCATGTACAACTGCCTGCCGATGTATCACAGCATCGGAGGGGTTCTGGCGCCTGGGGCGGTACTCATCGGAGGAGGAAGTGTTGTAATCCGAGAGAAATTCTCGGCGAGTCAATTCTGGAGCGACATCGTTCGATGGGACTGTACTGTATTCCAATACATCGGCGAATTCTGTCGCTATTTGCTCCACGCTGATCCAGGTCCCGAAGCTCAAAACCATCGGATTCGATTAGCGTGTGGAAACGGCATGGCGCCGGATGTTTGGGGCGAGTTTCAGGATCGTTTTAGGATTCCGCGGATTCTGGAGTTTTATGCCTCAACAGAGGGGAACATATCGCTTTTCAATGTTGAGGGGAAGCGTGGCGCAATTGGCCGCGTTCCACCGTATCTTGCCCATCGATTCTCTCCGGAACTAATACGCTTCGATGTTGAGAGCGAAAAACCGCTCCGAGACGACCAGGGCTTCTGTATTCGTTGCGCCGCGAATGAGCCCGGGGAGGCGATTGGCAGAATCGTCGGCGACGGATCACTGATCGGAAGCAGGTTCGACGGTTACACCGATAGAGAAGCAACAGAAGCCAAGATTCTTCGCAATGTGTTTCAAGCGGGAGACGCGTGGTTCCGAACCGGTGACCTGATGCGCAAGGACGAAGCGGGGTTCTTCTATTTCGTTGATCGAGTGGGAGACACCTTCCGATGGAAAGGCGAAAACGTCGCAACTTCTGAAGTGTCTGAGGCGATTTCAACCTTCCCAGGCATTCGGCACGCGATTGTCTATGGTGTTGCGGTTCCGGGAAATGAGGGCAGGGCAGGCATGGCTGCACTAGTTGCGAACTCGGGCTTGGACATCTCCGCTCTTCATCAACACATCGCGAGCCGTCTTCCATCCTATGCGCGCCCCCGATTCATCCGGCTTCAGAGTGAGGTCGAAGTGACGGGCACGCTCAAGTATTCGAAAGCCGAGCTGATCCGCGAAGGCTATAACCCCCTTGCCAATCCGGCGCAGATTTATTTAGATGATCCAGCACGGAACTCGTTCACAATTCTCGATGAAGCAGTCTATGAACGCATTCAGCGGGGACAAATTCGTCTATGACTGCGATGTTGATTAGCCATCTTGGAGATGCCTTCGACCAGGTGCAGGACGGACTCCTGCATGGACCAATCACTCCGAAGGTCGCGCCAGAAGAGGTTAGGCGCTATCTGGCTGAGCGGTACGACTTCAATCGGCCGATTGCTCTTGATGAAATCATCGAGGATGTTGAGGGGATGTTGCAGAGGTGGCAGGTTCAAGTCACGCATCCCCGCTATTTCGGGTTGTTTAACCCCAGTGTTCACCTTGCTTCCGTTGTTGCGGAGACTCTGATTGCGATGTATAACTCGCAATTGGCGAGTTGGAGAACGTCGCCGGCCGGAAACGAAATCGAAAAACATACGCTGGGTTGGCTGACCGAGAAATTTGGACTTCCCGTAGAATCTCTAGCCACGTTCACCAGTGGAGGTTCAGAGGCGAATCATTCGGCAGTAAGCGTCGGACTGACGAAGACCTTCCGGGAATACGGACGATTCGGCATCCGCGCCATTTCGGGCCAACCCGTTATCTACGTCACTGCACAGGCGCACCACTCGTACGGGAAGATCGCTCACATGACCGGCCTCGGCAGAGAGGCAGTTCACATCGTCGATACAACCGACGATCTGAAGATGGACATCGCAGACCTCGAGAGACAGGTCACTGAGGATCGAAAGAACGGATTGATCCCATTTTTGGTTGTGGGGACCGCTGGAACGACTGCTGCCGGCGTGATTGATCCGCTTGAAGATATCAGCCGGTTTTGCGGTGCACAGGGATTGTGGTTTCACGCGGACGCAGCATGGGGCGGGGCGGCAATCATCTCACCGAAACTGAAGCGCCATCTCGCCGGCATCGAAAATGCGGACTCAATAACATGCGACGCCCATAAATGGTTTTCCGTTTCGATGGGATGCGGGATGTTTTTTTGCAGGCATCCTGAAAGTGTTCTCGAGACCTTTCGAGCGGAAACACCGTACATGCCCGGCAAGGCGGCTGGAATGGCGGTTGACCCCTATACCGCAACCATGCAGTGGTCGCGCCGGTTCATCGGTTTGAAACTCTTCACCGTTCTTGCAAACCATGGGGAAGCCCGCCAGGCCGAGATTATCGAAGGCCAGGCTGAGATTGGAAACTTTCTCAGGGAACTGCTTACCCGAAGCGGTTGGCGAATCGTGAATTCCACACCTCTACCGGCAGTTTGTTTTACGCGTGAGGGACTTGACCAAACAAAACTGGTGAGTTCGATCCTCGAACGTCAAATTGCGTGGATCTCAGAGACTAACCTCCGCGGCGCTCCCGTGCTTCGTATGTGTATTACCAGTTTCCGAACCACGAGGGACGACATTCATGCGGTGGTAGATCAGCTGAACGAACTGGCCACTGAGCAAGGAAGCGTCGTGGCGGCCTCCGTTCGAAATTGAGGATGCACCCGGCCGGGGTGGTTCCTTGTGGACTCCATACGGTAGCAGAGAGTGTGTGTAGGTAGGCCCTGGGGGGATATGAAGCAGGAGACAATCGCAATCCATAGTGGCTACGACGTAGATCCAACCACCAAAGCCGTAGCCGTGCCAATCTATCAAACAGTCTCCTACGCGTTTGATAGCGCCGATCATGCAGCAGCGCTGTTCAATCTGGAGGCGGAGGGATATCGCTACACACGCATCAGCAATCCGACTACGCGCGTTCTCGAGCGGCGCGTTGCCGCACTCGAAGGCGGTCTTGATGCCTTATGCGTGAGCAGCGGCCAGGCAGCTGTCTATTACGGAATCAGCAATCTCGCAGCATCCGGCTGCAACATTGTTTCGGTGCCCCAGCTCTATGGCACGACACACACGCTGTTTGCGCATATTCTTCCGGGCCAGGGCATCAACGTGCGATTTGCGGAGTCGGATCGTCCCGATGCAATCGAGAAACAGATTGACGACCAGACGCGGGCTATTTTCTGTGAGACAGTCGGCAATCCGGCCGGAAATATTTGTGATGTTGAGGCGCTTGCCCAAGTTGCACACAAGCGTGGCATACCGCTGGTTGTTGACAATACGGTTGCCAGTCCGATCCTGCTGCGGCCGATTGAGTACGGTGCCGACATTGTTTTGCAGTCTCTTACGAAGTTCCTGGGTGGGCACGGTACAACACTGGGTGGCGCGATCGTCGATAGCGGTAAATTTGCATGGAAAGAGCACGCGTCCCGCTTTCCAATGTTCACCGAGCCCGATCCCTCTTACCATGGATTGGTCTATACCGACCAATTTGGATCCGGCGCTTACATTGGACGTTGCCGGAGCGTTTACCTGAGGACAACTGGCGCAGTTCTGTCGCCATTGAGCTCCTTCCTGCTTTTGCAGGGGATTGAGACCGTTGCTCTGCGAGTCGAGCGGCACACACAGAATGCCAAAGCTATTGCGGAGTTCCTCCGAGACGACCAAAGGGTGAATTGGGTCAACTATGCCGGGTTCCCCGAAAGCCCCTACTATTCTCTGGCGCAAAAATATTTTGGCGGAAAGGCCTGCTCGCTGATGGCCTTTGGGATCAAGGGTGGTTATCCGGCCGCCATCAAGTTCTACGACGCACTTAAGCTGGTGACCCGCCTTGTCAACCTCGGCGATGCGAAGTCTCTGGCGTGTCATCCGGCGTCCACAACTCACCGGCAAATGTCAGCCGACGAGCAGCGCAAAGCCGGCGTCTCTCCCGAAATGGTTCGATTGAGTGTAGGAATCGAGCACGTTGACGACATCATTGCTGATCTCGATCAAGCACTCGCAGCGACACTCTAGGCAAGTCCGACGTTCTCTCTGAAATAATTCACGACAGGAAAACTCATGCCAGTTTGCTTGAATTCGAGTCCAGCGAGCTATGATCCACGGCCCTGCGCAAAAGCAGTGTGCGGACAGCCATCCGTCGCATGCGGGGATCATTGGGGACGAATCCTGAGTATCGGGCTGGTGAACAACATGCCCGACAGCGCTCTCGAAGCAACGGAACGCCAATTCTTGTCTCTGCTCGATGCCGCCTCTGATGGGATTCAAGTATGCGTGTCCCTCTACTCGATGCCGAAGGTGCCTCGAGGCGAGGCGGGAGCAAGGCACATAAGCAATTACTACTCGAGCATCGAAGAACTTCTGGGGCGCCAGGTTGATGGACTGATCGTGACAGGTCGAGAGCCCCTTACATCGGATCTTGCAGACGAACCGTACTGGCAGAGCTTTACCGGCCTCGTGGATTGGGCTCGAGAGAGCACGTATTCGACTGTCTGGTCATGCCTCGCCGCGCACGCCGCGGTCTACTATCTTGATGGAATAAAAAGGGTTAAGAGTGACACGAAGTATTGCGGTGTATTCGAATGTTCTCGTCTTTCCGACCACCCACTCATCGCCGGTACTCAGTCGCGCTACTGCCTTCCGCACTCACGCTGGAACGGTTTACCCGAAGAAGGGCTCATGAGCCGCGGCTACGAAGTCATGACACGGGCCAATGGTTCCGGGGTTGACTCCTTCGTGAAAGATCTCAATAGCAGGTTTGTCTTCTTCCAGGGTCACCCGGAATATGAATCGAACACTCTGCTGCTTGAATATCGCCGGGATGTTGCGCGCTACCTGAGGTCTGAGTCTAAGAGCTATCCGTCAATGCCGCAGAACTACTTTGACAACGATACCGTTGAAGCATTGACGGCGATCAGGCGAGAAGCCGAAAAAGAGCGTCGCGAATTGCTGCTGAACGAGGTCTCGATCATTCTGGAAAACACGAAAATCGAGAACACATGGGGCACAACCGCCGTTCAGATTTATGGAAACTGGATTCAGCAGATCTTTGCCCGGAAGAATCAAGGCCAACAGGACAAGGCGATCTTCGCTGAGAGGCAAGCGGATCTCAAACGCAACGAGGGAAGTCAAGTATTTGGCATGTCTGCGCAATGATCCCGGAGACAATTCGTCGATCAAGTTGTGAATTAGTTCAGCTTTTTTCGCGCGACCAAGTCCCGGGAAAAACCGGAATCCACTGATCCCTGCGTCATGAATTCGGAGGAAGTCTGCCGGACTTTCAATGGTCGCGAGTTCACTGCAGACACAAGGCCGCTCAGACGCTGCGGCAATAACTTGCCGCGAAAGAAATCGTTGACGACGGTTCACCCCACGGTTCACACGCCATTGCGGGCCAATTCTGCGGTAAGATTAGGGTCATCAAAAACAGCAAGAATTTCGTTGCAAGTCGGGCTCGCAACAAAGGATCAGAGCAGGCCAAGGGAGACTATGTGGTCTTCCTCGATGGCGGTGACCTCCTCAAACCGGAGGCGCTCAAGATCTACAACCGGGGCAGCGAAACCGCGAGCACCGTTCTCATCTTGAGTAACATGCAGTTCTTCCAGACGGATGTCCTTCGAGGCGATCTTCTCGACCTGAGTCGAATCGAAGTTGCCGCATCTGGGTTGGTCCCCGAGACGGATAGGTCTTTTGCCTCCAGCGCGAGAGCCCATCGTGGTCGATCGCAGACTAAGCAATCTGGATGTGCTCTCGCTGAACTCTGATCGCGCTGTCGCATTTGGGGCGCATTCGCTGGGCAATTCCGTTGAAATTCTACGACGCAACTGCACTGTATTCGGGGAGGAGTTGCGGGGAAGTGAGCAACTGGGGTGGATGATGAAAAGGGGATAGTGCGTGGGCTTGCGAACCGCATTCTTGCGCTCATGGCCAGGATCCTGCCTGGGGAAAAAAGCATCCGGGTCTTTTTGCATCGCGCGAGGGGGGTTCGAATAGGCAAGGGCGTATTGATTGGCTACGACGTTGTTCTTGAAACTGCTTGCCCGCATTTAATCACGATCGAGGACGGAGCAGCGATCAGTATGCGTGCTACTATCATTGCGCATTTCAAGGAATCAAAGGGCGTGAAGATAGAAAAGGACGCCTTTATCGGTCCCGGCGTTATTGTTTTGCCCAACGTCGTTATTGGACAGGGGGCGGTGGTCACGGCTGGAAGCGTTGTAACCAGTTCAATTCCTCCGATGACCGTTGTGCGCGGCAATCCTGCAATCCCAATTGCACGATGTGGAGTTCCACTTGGAGCTGATGTTTCATTTTTGGAGTTTTCAGGACGTTTGAAGCCTGTGATTTCGAAAAACGTCGAACGCCAGCGAGAGCACGAATTGAGATAGGACCTGAGCGTTCGGTGTTGGAGACGCTTACCACGTACGCAGATAAGAACCCTGGTTACCACTGGTTAACACAAATGAAAAATTTCTTGCTCGACTACTTTCGGTGCCCTGAATTGATATCAGATTTTCGGTCAAATGGACCAGTGTCTGATACTCCCGGATTTTTTCGATGGGGCGATGATGCGATTTGTTATGGACGTTCATCGACCGGATTTTCGGCCCGCCGCGCTGATGTTGATCTATACGATGTCTCCGCCGATGTGCACCTGCAGGAGTCAAGCGTGGTTTTGCCGTTTGATCCTGCAGAAGTGATCGAGAACCTGCTCCGGGAGCGATACTCAGCACATTTTCGCGAGCCTGGAAGTGCTTCAAATGCGGCGGTGCGAAAGGTCTATTATCTTTTGCGCCCGTATCTCTCAGTTCCCCTCCGCAAGCATCTGCAAAAGATACGTCTACGCGGCTGGGACAGGATCCGGTTCCCGCACTGGCCGATCGACACTACGGTAGACCGCTTGCAGCGCAGGTTGTTGAGCTCCGCAATGCGTGCCAAAAATTTGGATAAGGTTCCGTTCATCTGGTTCTGGCCCGATGGCTTTGACAGTTGCGCGATTGTGACGCACGACGTTGAAACGGCTGATGGCAGGGACTTCAGCGGGAAACTGATGGATTTGGACGAGTCTTTTGGATTTCGCAGTTCCTTCCAGCTTGTTCCAGAATCCCGCTACGAGGTTTCAGATAGGTTTGTGAGCTCAATCTGGAATCGCGGATTTGAAGTCAACGTTCATGATCTGAAGCACGACGGCCGTTTGTATGCTGAACAGGGTGAATTCCTGCGCAGAGCCCAACTCATCAACCAATATGCAAGGAAGTTTGGCGCCAGCGGTTTTCGCTCCGGAGTCCTCTACCGGAATGCAGATTGGTACAGTGTCTATGATTTCGAGTACGACATGTCCATTCCGAATGTTGCGCATTTGGATCCGCAGCGAGGTGGTTGCTGTACGGTGATGCCGTACTTTATTGAAGGGCTTGTCGAACTACCTGTTACTTGCATGCAGGATTACACCTTGTTCCATATGCTCGGCGATTATTCCATTGACCTGTGGAAACGCCAAATTGATCTGATCACCGCAAGCCATGGGCTGGTGAGCATATTGACTCACCCTGATTACCTGATGGAGGCCCGTGCACAAAATGTCTATAAGCAACTCCTTCGACATTTAGCAAGGATGCGTGAAGATGCTCACATGTGGACACCATTGCCCGGTGAGGTGGCAAACTGGTGGCGTCAACGAAGCCAAATGAAGTTGACTTGCGACGAAGGAACCTGGAGGATCGAGGGCCAGGGCAGCGAAAGAGCTCGAATCGCTTATGCATGCGTTGACGGGGACGAAATCAAATATAGCCTGCAGCCGGCGAGCGCCGATCTCACCCATTCTTGCTGAAGGTGGGGGAATGAGATCACGGAATGGTGAAGGTTAAGTTCACGTTCAGTTTCTAAAGAAATACCATTACTCCCGAACACCGTTTTGCTGACGAGCGATTCAACAGCATCGGAGGAGTGCCCCTTCTGCTTGGAAGATGGTTCAGAAGATAAAGGAAGAGGGCATGAGCCGATTCGATTTAGACGCTCAGAGATATCCAACTACTGGATTGATAATGTTCAAGGATTGGGTGCGGAGTGCAAAGCTCCCACGTGAGGCGACGGGTCGGCGGCGCCCTGCATAGCTGACAAATGTTGCAAAGCGGTAGGTGTCGTTCATTGCTACCGCAATCTTGAACTTCCCCATGGGCCTGTTTTTTGTTTTGCTGTGGGCTTTCTCCAGTTTCGACACGTGGAACATACATCCAGCTAAGTCTCGAATAGCCGGATGCCAATGGCCAGGTGTTCTGTCGATGCGACTTTTCCAAATCTGACCGCGTCGGCTTCGTTTAATCATCCAAACAATCTACATAAGCTCTCGACTGGATGCACACTCCAGCCGACCGTCTCCTATGCATGCAAGAGAAGTAATCGGTTGGACATCCAAATGAAAAGGCAAGATTCATCTTCGGGGAGTGATACACCGCGGGAAATGTCGCTGGCTCGCGGCCCACATGAATTCATCGAGGAACGGGCGGCACGGAATCCCGACGCGATAGCAGTTGAAATGGGCCATGACCGGCTGAGCTACCGTGAGCTGAACGAAACCGCAAATCGTTTGGCCCACTTGCTGAGAGAGCGAGGTGTCGGGCCCGGACATGCAGTCGGCGTGCTTCTTGACCGATCCATCCAGATGGTAGTCAGTCTTCTTGCCATTTTGAAGGCAGGCGGTGTTTACCTTCCATTGGATCCGAAGTTCCCAAGGGAGCGGCTTGCGTTCATGCTTGCCGATGCAGAGGCTCGATTCCTGCTGACGCACGCGGCTTTGAAGGAGGCCGTGCCACCTTCCGGGGTCCGGATAGTCGACTTCGAAGAGTTTGAGGGTAGTCTCTCGGGCTATCCGGCAACCAATCTGGCACCGGTGAACAAGCCTCTAGATCTCGGCTATATCATCTACACCTCCGGCTCGACCGGGCGGCCTAAAGGGGTAATGATCTCGCGCAGATCGCTGGTGAATTTCCTCCTGTCAATGCAGGAACGGCCTGGGATCGAAGCGCAAGATGTGGTCCTTGCCGTGACCACAATATCATTCGATATTTCGATTTTGGAGTTACTTCTTCCGCTTTCGATCGGAGCAAGAATCGTCGTTGCTGGACGTGCCCAGACCTCGGACGCACATGCACTCAAGGAGCTGCTGCAGGAATATCGGGTAACCATGATGCAGGCAACGCCGACCACTTGGCGGATGCTGGTGGAGAGCAGTTGGCCAGGAAAAACAGACCTGAAAATCCTCTGCGGAGGCGAGGCTCTTACGGGCGATCTTGCGGAGCACTTGCTGCCGCGCTGCAAAGAACTCTGGAACATGTATGGGCCAACCGAGACCACGATCTGGTCTTCAACGACGCGAATCACTTCAGCTCAAGAAATCTCGCTTGGCCGGCCCATCGCAAATACGTATTTTTATGTGGTCGACGAGAATTTGAAGCAGGTTCCCGCGGGTACGGCGGGCGAACTCTTAATTGGCGGAGATGGATTAGCCGCGGGTTATTTCAATCGCGCCGGCCTGACAGCTGAGAAGTTCATTCCGGACACATTCGGGGACAAACCCAGTGCACGACTCTATCGGACAGGCGATGAGGTACGCTATCGCAGCGATGGGTCGCTCGCGTTCCTCGGCAGGCTGGACCACCAGGTTAAGCTGAACGGCTTTCGCATCGAACTCGGTGAAGTCGAAAATGCCATCGCAAAAATCAACGGTGTCGCACAAGCCGCAGTGGTGGTCCGCGAAGACGTTCCAGGAGAGAAGCGGCTTGTCGCGTACTACATGGGGCCGTCAGAACTTGGTTCAAGCGACCTCAAACAGGCTTTGAAGGCCTTCCTGCCGGAGTACATGCTCCCGGCGGCGTTCGTATGGATGAAGGAGTTTCCGCGGACTCCGAACGCGAAATTGGACCGCAAGTCGCTACCTCCACCGCCGACGAGCAGGCCAACCCTGGCGCAGCAGTTTGTCGCACCGCGTACCGATCTGGAAAGGCGGTTGGCAGCTCTCTGGTGTGAACAATTGCAGTTAGATCAGATTGGTATCGATGACAGTTTCTTCGATTTGGGCGGGACTTCACTAACTGCTGTCCGAATGACGACTGCCTATCACGCTCGGTTTGGACAGGAGATCCCCCTCATAAAGGTCTTTCAATACCCAACCATTGCGCAGCTTTGCCGCCTTCTGGAATCAAAGGAAACTGATTCGACCTTGGTTGCGGCAGCCGAGAGGAGAGCCGAACAAATCCGCAAGGGCCAGTCGCGGGACAGCGGCTTTCATGACGACGTGGCAATCATTGGGATGGTTGGACGGTTCCCCGGCGCCGACAACCTCGACCAGCTTTGGCGAAATCTGTGCGAGGAACGCGAATCGATTTCCTTTTTTGAAACGGAGGAATTGGGCCCAGGAATCGACGAACGTCTACGGAATGACGCGGACTACATTCGCGCGCGCGGAATCATCGAGGGTGCGGAGCTATTCGATGCAGCTTTCTTTGGTATCAGCCCTTTGGAAGCCAAAGTGATGGACCCCCAGCAGCGGCTGTTCCTAGAGCTCGCATACCATGCACTCGAGAATGCGGGCTACGATCCTGACCGTTACCGCGGTTTAATTGGGGTATACGCCGGTATAGGAGACAACCACTACTACACGACGAACCTGTTGACCCAGCCGGGCCTGCTAGCAATGGCAGGTAAGCTGGCCGTTGAGTACGGCAATCAGAAGGACTATATCGCCCTGCGCGCGGCATATCTCCTCGACCTGCGCGGCCCTGCCGTCAGCCTCAACACGGCTTGTTCAACGACACTGCTGGCAGCAGATCAGGCCTATCGCGCTCTGCTGGACTATGAGTGTGACCTGGCGTTGGCGGGTGGGATCGATATCACGGTTCCACAAAAGAGCGGCTTTCTTTACACGGAAGGAGGCACCTTCGCCAAGGATGGGCATTGCCGCCCATTCGATGCCGACGCATCGGGAACTATGTTCTGCGATGGAGCAGGTTTGGTCGTCTTGAAGCGGCTTTCCGAAGCTATTGCGGACGGAGACACCATTTACGCGGTCCTGAAGGGGTCGGGAAAGAACAATAATGGCGCTCGGCCGGCATCATTTCTTGCACCAAGTGTCGAGGGGCAAGCCGAAGCGATCGCAATTGCGCAATCTCGCGCCGGCATTGACATCGAAACAATTGGATACATCGAGGCACATGGTACTGGAACTCCAGTTGGGGATCCGATTGAAATCTCGGCACTCAATAGCGTCTTCGAAAAGAAGACCCAGAAGAAGCAATTCTGTTACATCGGCTCGATCAAGGGAAATATCGGCCATCCGACGAATGCCGCGGGCGTTGCCGGGTTGATTAAAGCCGCAATGGTGCTCGATCGCGAGCAGATCCCCGCAACCCTTCACTTTAGGAAGCCCAATCCGCGAATTGATTTTGAGAACAGCCCGTTCGTCGTGGCGAACAAGCTTGTGCCATTTCCACGCTCCGAATCGCCGAGACACACGGCAGTCAGTTCCTTTGGGTTCGGCGGCACGAACGTCCACATGATTTTGGAGGAAGCCCCTCTGCCGCGTACGGGAGCGGCATCGCGACGGCAGCAGTTGCTTGTGGTTTCTGCAAGGACTCTTGAGGCTTTGGAGGCATCCGGCCACTCGCTGGCGTCTCATCTAGAGATTGCGCACGCGGAGGATTTCGCTGACGCAGCGTTTACTCTGCAGACCGGTAGAAAGCAGATGGCTCATCGCCGCTTCGTGGTTGCCGGAGATCCCAGGGAAGCGGCGGCACTGCTTCACAAGCCTAGCCCAGTTCGGTGCGCCAGTAAGCAATGTGAGCGACGGGATCCTCCGGTTGTTTTTCTGTTCGGTGGGCAGGGGACGCAGTACGTCAACATGGGCCTGAACCTTTATCAAGGGGAGCCGTTGTTTCGAGCAGTGGTTGACAATTGCTGCGACATTTTGAAGCCGCATCTGGGACGCGATTTGCGCGAACTCCTCTATCCACAGAGCGGGGACGACGAGAACGCGCGCGTTTCATTGCAAGATACGTTTTATACTCAGCCGTCCATATTCGTGATTGAGTACGCGCTGGCGCGGTTCTGGCAGAGTATTGGTATCAATCCTGCCGTGATGGCAGGGCATAGCATCGGCGAGTTTGTCGCGGCGACTCTGGCAGACGTTTGGGATCTGGAAGATGCGCTACGAATTGTCGCGTTGAGGGGCAGCCTGATGCAGAACCAACCCCGCGGCATGATGATGGCAGTCAAATGCAGCGCCGATGAGGTTTCGGGCATTTTGCCGCCCAGTCTGAACATTGCCTCCAACAATGCACCCTCACTCTGCGTAGTTTCCGGTCCTGAGCAGGAGGTTGTTGCTTTTAGATCACGGTGTGAAGCGGATCGCATCGTTTGCCAGCCTCTACATACTTCTCACGCCTTCCATTCCGCGATGATGGATCCGATCGTGGAGCCGCTGAGGAGGGAAGTGGAGAAGATCGCGCTGAGAGCGCCATCGCTGCCGATCGTTTCCACCGTTACCGGGCGGCTCATCACCGACGAAGAGACAACAAATCCAACCTACTGGGCTCGTCATGCTCGCGCGACGGTTGAGTTTTCCAAGGCGATCTTGTCTCTCAAAGAGATGGGTCACGACCTGTTCCTGGAGTGCGGAGCGCGGTCAACGTTATGCTCGTTGACGCGCCAGCATTTTGGGTCCGGGCATCCATGCGTGACAATCCCATCGCTCGCGGATACTCACGAAAACGACCGGGAATGGACCTCGATGCTGTTCGCCCTCGGTTCGCTCTGGCTAAATGGGGTAACGGTCGATTGGGACGCATTCTACGTGCATGAACAGAGACATCGAATTCCTCTTCCCACGTATCCTTTCGAACGCAAGAGGTATTGGGTCGATCCAGCGCCGCCGGCAACCTTCCCTGCTGAGGTGCGGGTGAACCTTGCGGAAAAGACCGCGAATCCAGTTGAGCTCGTAAATGCTCCGGAGGCTCCGGCAAAATCGGCGGATGCACAGTCTGGGGAGGGCCGCAAGGCTCGGGTGATGGCAACGCTGGTCGAAATTCTGGCTCCCATATCAGGCTGTGGAACAGAAGATATATCGACCTCTGCAACATTCCTGGAGTTGGGCTTCGATTCCTTGTCCCTGGCGCAGGTCGCATTGGCCATTCAGCGCGAATTCGGCGTAAAGCTAGGGTTCAGCAAGCTCATGGACCAGCTGCCGAACATCGAGACCGTCGCAGCGTATCTCGAGGAGACAATTCCCGCGAACAAGTTAGCGGCCTTTGCCCCTGCGCCTGCAGCTGAATCGGCGGCGCAAAGCAAGGCGGAGCAAAAGGTAGAGGCTGTTGCTTCCGACTTGGCCTTCAGGAGACTTGCCGAAAAAGTGGAAGAGCAGGGGCAGGCCCTTGCTCGAATGAGTGAAACCATCGCGGAGTTGAGAAGGGCAGAGAAGCCGGCTTTGCCTGAGACCGATAAGGAGACGAACGCTACCTCATCGGGTGGCATGGTCGTCGTACCGTCCACGGTTCCCCAGCGAGGAATCTTCTTTTCCTCCCGACTATCCGATCATCTGTCGGCTGCCTACAACGAATCGATGACGGTTCGAATCCGCGGTGCAGTATCAATTCCGAAACTCTCCAGGTCCCTGCAAAGACTCGTCAATCGCCACGATGCCTTGCGCGCATCATTTGACGAGAGCGGATCCGTAATGAGCATCCGTCCTGAGCTCCAATTCTCGGCTCCCATCATGGATTTGTCGGGTGACACTTCGGCGTTGGACAGCAAACAGGAACTGACGAGAATAGAGTCCGAAGAGACTGCCCGGCCGTTCACTCTGCCGGGTGGGCCACTGTTTCGCAGCCAAATCGTTGTCATGAGTGAGGAGGAATGCGCGGTGATCATGACGGGTCACCACATCATCTGTGATGGATGGTCGCTCGACGTCCTTGTGCATGATTTCTGCACGTTCTATTCCGAAGAGATTTCAGGAACTGCAGCTGGTTCGCTCGGTATAGCGCCGAGCTTTGCGCGTTATGCAAACGATGTCGTGATGAAACAGAAATCCGCCGAATTCACGACTGCAAGAGAGTTTTGGGAAAAGAAGTTTGCCTCGGGATTTCCGGCCTTAATGCTTCCAACGGACTATCCAAGAGTGGGACAGCGCGAACATCGTGCCAAGCGTGCAGACCGAGTCCTCCACCCTTCATTGATTGAAAAGCTAAGAAAACTGGGAACCAAACAAGGCTGCAGCTTTTTCACCGTGACTGTTTCAGCGCTTGCCATTCTTCTGGCTCGCGTTTCCCGGCAGCGAAGGTTTGTGCTGGCGCTGCCGACTGCGGAACAGCCGACGATCGGTCAGACTGAGTTAGTGGGTCATTGTGTCAGTCTGCTCCCCTTCCTGGTGGAATTGGAATCGAGGGAGAGTGTCAATGCATATCTTTCTCGCGTTCAGAGAGAGTTAGGCGTGGCGCATGAACACTCGTCTTTCACGATGGTGAGCCTGCTCGAACACCTTGTATCAGCCGATTCGACGCGTAATGTTCCCGCGATTTCCGCCGGACTGACCAGCGTTAAGCAGTTTCGTCAGCAAGAACTGGAGCAGCGCGGGTTTGAAGTCGAGTACTATGCCAATCCAAAGTGCTACGAATCATTTGAGTGGTATTTAAACACGATTGAGAGCGAACAGGGGCTGCAACTGCACTGTCACTACAATACTGAGCTGCTGAAAGAAGCCACGGTTGAAGAATGGCTTGCGGCATTCGAATCGATTCTGGAGAGCATGGCGGCTAACCCTGAAACGGAGACACTGGAGCTGGCAAGGCTTGACCCTGTTCAGTCGGTTCTTACTGCAAAGGTTCAATTTGTATATTCCTCGAAGAGCTCGAGAAATCTGCAGGCCGCTCGAAAGAGCGATAACGTTGCTCCAAATCCGCTTTCGGCCACAGGCCTTCAGGCAGATTTCGGAAAACAGGATGAAACGGTACTGAACCGGTTGCTCATCATATGGAAGGATGTGCTGGGCTGCAATACGATCAAGCTCGACGACAACTTCTTCGATTTGGGCGGGAATTCCATGATGGCGGCAGAGTTGTTCGCCTTAATCGAAAGGGAACTCGGTATCAATGCTCCCCTCGCTTCCCTTTATGAGGCGCCAACTCCCCGCGAGCTTGTCGGGCTATTAACGGGCGAGGCCAACGAGAAGCGATGGCGCTCCCTCGTCCCAATCCAGCCGGAAGGCGACCGTCCGCCGCTGTTCTTGATTCACGGGGCGGAAGGCAATGTGCTGCTCTATCGCACTCTTGCTTCTCACATGGGACAAGGTCAGCCGGTTTACGGGCTACAGTCGGAAGGACTCGATGGTAAATCCCAGGTCGACGGCGACTTCAAGAGAGTAGCGGAGCGATACATCGAAGAGATTCGCCAGGTGCAGCACGAAGGGCCGTACATGCTCGGAGGATACTGTCTTGGCGGCGTTCTCGCGTTGGAAGTGGCTCAGCAATTGCGCAGAGCCGGGCAGAGCGTTGGATTGCTCGCAATGCTCGAGGTCTACAACGTGAGAAGCATCCGTTGGCCTCTTCCATGGCATGTACGCGCAATCAATCGAATGCTCATCAATCCCTACAATCATCTGCTGAACCTGCTGGCAGCGGAGGGAAGCGGCAAAGTGGAATTCTTCCGCGAAAAGTTCCTCGTTGAAGTTGCCCGTGCCAAGGCTTCGGCCAGGGTCACGGTGGCTCGCCTGCAGCGTAGCTGGAGCCGCGACGGCGCCGAGGGATATCACCATATCCGGGTCGCTGATGTGTGGGATAGGGCTCTTAGCGACTGTGAGGTCAAGCCGTACGACGGGGAGATCACGCTTTTCATGCCGAAGCATCACTTAATGGGCATGGATGATCCTAAGGGGGGCTGGGAAGGCATTGCGAAGGGTGGCTTAGTGCTTCATTCACTGGCTTGCAGACCCAAAGGTAGCTTGACCGATCCGTACGCCGGAGAGGTAGCAAGGCTGTTGCGAAGTTCTATAGACAAGGCTATCGCGCAGCGAGAAGCAGATCGTCGGACTGTGTATGTTACGGCGACTTGAGAAATGTTGCACCAGAAATTGAGTCGTGTCAGGATTTGATTTCAGATCCAGGAAAGCCTCTTACAGCCGGTCTTGTTGAGATCGATCCGAGCGGTTCTATATCGGATCTAGTTCGCAGGCGTGTAACGCACCGGCGATAAAATTTGAAGAGGATTCCCAGAAGAATTGGCGTTTTCCCCGAATCGAAATCCAATTGCAAAGGGTTACTTCTCTTGAGCAACTCACATGATTGTGAAGTAGTCATCATTGGTGCGGGTCCATATGGACTTTCCGCATACGCGCATCTCCGCGCGTCAGGCATCAGTACGCAAGTGTTCGGAGAACCGATGGAGTTTTGGGATACCAAGATGCCGACAGGCATGCTTCTCCGGTCTCCTCGGGAAGCTTCGACCATATCTGATCCGCACTCCAGTTTCACCCTTGAGGCTTATGAAGCAGCATCCGGCACCCAGCCTCGAAAACGAGTACTGCGCGAGACTTTTGTTAATTACGGAAAGTGGTTTGAGAAGCAGTTGGGCGCCGATGTCGACCGCCGAAATGTTGCAGAATTGAGCCGCAACGGAGCCGGCTTCAAAGTCCTTCTCTCAGACGGTACATTGGTCAAGAGCAAGAACGTCGTTGTGGCGGCAGGAGTAGGACCTTTCAGGAAGAGCCCCAAGCAGTTTTCAGATCTTCCGGCAGCAGTGGTATCCCACTGTTATGAGGGACGAGACCTCAAGCTGCTTGGAAAAAGGGTCGCGGTGATTGGGGCAGGGCAGAGCGCTTTAGAATGCGCAGCTCTTCTTTGCGAAGTTGGCGCCGAAGTGGAGGTCATAGCCCGCATTCCCATGCTTCGCTGGATAGGAATGCACAAGCGCCTTCATCAGCTCGGTCCGATCTCGAAAGCGCTCTATTCGAAGCATGACGTGGGTCCCATTGGGATTAGCAGGTTGGTCGCCTATCCAAACCTGATGTATCACGTCCCCCTCGGCGTGAAGGATCCAATTCGAAAGCGGGCGGTACGGTCTGCGGGAGCCCCCTGGTTGATACCTCGACTGAATGAGGCGAAGATCACGACGGGTCGTCACGTAGTTTCTGCAAAAGAAGTGAATGGTGAGGTGCAGCTCGTTTTGGACAACGGAACGGAAAAACGCGTAGACCACGTATTGCTGGGTACGGGATACAGCGTAGATATCTCTCGATATAGTTTCCTCTCTCCAGAGCTCGTGAAGCAGATTCGTCAGCTTGACGGGTATCCAATTACCGCGGCGGGATTCTCCACTTCTGTACCAGGGCTCCACTTTACCGGTGCAACGGCAGCAAGGAATTTCGGGCCCCTCCTGTACTTCGTCGCAGGCACTGAGTTCGCATCAAAGGAGTTGGCCCGTCATATGGCCCAAAATCTGCCAAGGAAGGGAGCACAATAGATCGTGGACGGAATTCCCCATGGGTTGGAGGCCCCAACTCAGGTCGGGTCATCCCCTGTTCTGACGAGAAGAAGCGACGTGGGTGCGCTCGTCATCGGCGGCGATCACCCAGGCCTCGCTATTGCGCGCAGCCTCGGACAGCGCGGCATCCCCGTATACATTCTGGACGACCACTATTGCATTTCACGTTATTCGAAATATGCGACTCGGGTTATCAAGGCCGAGAACCTTCGCGATGAGCGTAAGACTGTCGATGCAGTTCTTGAAACCGGGCGACGTTTCGACCTTCGCGACTGGGTTCTTTTTCCAACTCGTGATGAAACCGTCGCGGCATTTTCCCGCCATCGCGAAGAACTTGCGCAGTTCTTCCGGGTCACAACCGGAGAGTGGGAGAGCGTGGAATGGGCCTGGGACAAGAAACGATCATACGAACTGGCGGCAATGCTTGATATTCCCGTCCCGCAAACGCTGAACATCAAAGGTGCACACGAGTTGGCCTCCCTATATCCCCGGTTGCCGTTGGCAATTAAGCCGGCAATCAAAGAGAACTTCTTTTACGCGACAGGCGCAAAGGCGTGGCGAGCCAACACACCCAAGGAGCTCCACCAGTTCTACGAGAAGGCCTCCCTGCAGATAAAGCCAGAAGAGATACTCATCCAGGAGATTATTCCGGGTGATGGCAGGCAGCAGTTCTCGTATTGTGCGTTCTTTCGCAAGGGGCGGGCCTATAGCACTTTGACAGCACGCCGTGCTCGACAGCATCCGCGGGAGTTTGGACGTGCCTCCAGCTATGTAGAGACGGTTGACTTGCCGGTCATTGAAGAGCTCTCAGAGCGGTTCCTGAAGACTATTAACTTCCACGGCCTGGTCGAAATCGAATTTAAGTGCGACCCGCGCGATGGGAAATACAAGCTACTGGATGTGAATGCCAGACCATGGGGATTTCACGCGATCGGGGCCCCGTGCGGGGTCGATTTTCCCTACCTTGCCTTCGCCGATCAGTTGGGGCTCGCCACAGAGCAGACGCGCGCCCCGGCAGGCATTGGCTGGCTGCGTCTGCTCACAGACGTACCCACTGCTCTTTCCGACCTTTTGCACGGCAGCTTAAGCCCAGGTGCTTACTTGCGCTCTCTTCGTTCAACCCGCGTGGACGCTGTTTTCAGCCTGGATGATCCGTTTCCATTTCTGGCGGAAGTACTGCTTCTTCCGTATTTAGTGGTGAAGAAACTTCCATCAAAGATCAAGCATAACTAGACTCTATTTAAGTTTTCAAAAAGGGAGCGATACCGCACAGTGTGTGCAGGTTTCGCTCCCTTTTTTTTGTGCTCGATTCGAGC
>Ga0335072_10002493_pt1 | contig 28517 bp, 19 predicted proteins | sample Lox_Sample_21_FD_206725 | JGI IMG/M metagenome (GOLD analysis project Ga0335072, IMG submission 206725) | Soil microbial communities from Loxahatchee National Wildlife Refuge, Florida, United States - Lox_Sample_2.1 | ecosystem: Environmental > Terrestrial > Soil > Wetlands | place: USA... | reverse complement strand
CGTCGCGCAGGATCTCCGCGCTGGTGACCCGTTGGTCGATACCCTCGAAGAGTAGCGGCTCGTTGCCGCCGGCAAGAGGGAAATCCGGCCGAAAAAGGTGAGGCAGATCCTGCCTTTTCGCGGCCGGACCGCTGCGATAGCGCCGTCCGCCTGAAAAGCCTCGATGGCCGAAGAGGGTGTGGGATTGTGTGCCATCGCTTACTTGAACCGTGCCGTATGCGCCGGGCGGCTCGTAGCGGATGCGATCGGGCGCGGCATAGAAGAAGCGCACGCGCTGTTCCCCACGCTGGCTGGAGTTTTCATCGCCGGATTCGCTTACTACGGCCGCTTCGATCGCCAGACTTCGGATCGCGCGGTAAGCTTCCGATACCTTCGCAATCGGTTCATTGCGTCCATGACCAGCATTCTACGCCGGAACGTCGAAGTCCGCCCAGAAGAGGCAGTGGTCGGAGGCTCCCGTGGCTCGTCGCGTCGCGAGGTCGACATCGGCAGCACGGCATAAATCCGCGAGGGGCGCGGTGGCCAGGATGTGGTCGATGCGCCATCCCCAGTTGTGGTCGAAGGCGTTGCGGAAGTAGTCCCAGTAGGTGTATTGCACGCGGTCGGGGTAAAGGCGCCGGAAAACGTCGGTGAAGCCCCAACTGACCGCGTGCTTGTAAGCTTCGCGCGCATCGATGTGGAAATCGGGATCGTTGGCGCGGCGGTCGGGGTGATAGACGTCGATGGGCTCCGGTGCGACGTTGAGGTCGCCGAGCCAGACGGCGGGTTTGGCGGCGTCGAGCCGTTCCTTGAAATAACGGCGGACGCGGTGAAACCATTCCAGCTTGAAGACGTACCTGTCGGTGCCGACTTTGTGCCCCTGCGGCACGTAGGTGTTGACGATGGGGATGCCGGCGACGACTGTCTCGAGCATGCGGACGTCTTCGCTGTCGGGGCCTTCGCAGAGTCCGTGGCAGATGAATTCGGGTTCGCGGCGGGTAAGGGTGGCGACGCCGTTGTACCCTTTCATGCCGCGGAACGTGGAGTGATATCCGGCGTCGCGGAAAGCGGCGGCGGGGAATTCGCTATCGGGCACCTTGGTTTCCTGAAGGCAGAGCACGTCGGGATGATTCGCGGCGAGCCAGTCCACCACCAGCGGAAGACGGCGGCGCACCGAGTTGATGTTCCAGGTGGCGATTTTCATGGTTCAGTTCGATGGTATCGCGAGCCGGAATCAGAGATTCTTCCATTTAAGGAAAAGATCGAGGAACGCCAGAAAAAGCCCGGCGGGGTCCAAGGGCTGTCCGTCGGAAGTGCGCGTGGGCGAGTTCATTTTCTGGGTTGCGAAGGCTCGAAATTTATCCAGCGTGGCGCGCAGATCGGCCATTTCCTTGGGCATTCGCCCGGCAAGCGCGGCGAGTTCCTTCAGTTCTCCCCCCGACGACGGCGTGTACTTGTTGAGGGTGATCTGCTTGGGCGGAAGCGAGGGCAAACTGCGCGAGAGGCTTCTGGCCTCGGCGGCGAGTCCGGCGATGTGGTGCTCCAAATTAATGCTTTCGCGTGTGATCTTGTTGGAAATTTCCAGCAGGTCGCGGGCATCGATGGGATTTCCCTTGAAAGACATCAGGGTAATCATCCATTTCTGCTTCACTTTAATTTCCTGCTCGATGGAGCGTAGCGTTGCGATGGCTTTCTTCAGTCTGAGGCCGTCCAGTCCAGGCATAAGGCACCCCCAATCAGGACGAGTATACTGCGGATTCTATTCTTCCCCGCGCGACGCGAGAGGGATTTCAATTGCCATGGCGAGGTGCGGGTGCCGGGCAATTGGGCTTTGCGCGGTGCCTCCGTTTCGCTCCATGAGGCGTCTGCAAACTCACGTCCGAGATCAAGGGGGACTACGCAGCGCTCTCTACATCAAAAAAGGACCTAAATAGTTTTTTCTCCCTTACTATCAAACGCTGGTACCTTTTCCCTAAAATCCGCCGTTTTGGAATACCGGAAAACAGCGGGACCGCTTGAATACAAAATGCCTTACCGGGTGGCATTAGGCGTGCAACGCCTGCGCGGATACCAGTGATGCACGGGCCGGTCAAGCGACACCATCCCGCTGGTCATTGGTCTGGCGACGGCTTAATGTCGCTGAGTGCCTGAACGCCGTCCTGGGGTGTCGGGACCGGCGCTTGTAGCTCCACCAGGCTTCCACCGATAGCTGGTGGCTCTCAGGCCTCGGAGGAACCACCATGGAAAACAGACGGGGATTGGGCCCCGCTAGAGGAGTTTTCGGCCGGCTCTTCACCGCCGCGCTCCTGTTTACTGCGCTTTTCGCGGGCGCGCCATCCCGACTCAAGGCGGATCTTCTGGATGTGACAAGCCTGCTGGGGTATATCGATCAGGTAGATACTTCGACGAATACCATTACGACCCTGCTAAACACCCACGGACTGGCGGATAGTTTGGTTTTCGCACCCGGAAACCTGATTGTGTTTAGCGAACCCAATGCCGGCAGGGTCGGGATTTATAACACGGTCACTCAGAACCTGAAATGGGTATATGGCTTTTCCCAGCCTCGCGACATCACGCTGGACCCATCGGGAACCAGCGTCCTCGTCAGCGATGATGGCGACCAGCACGTGAAGCGGGTTGACCTGACGCAACAATACCCTGTTCCGGAAACGCTCCCCGCCTGGCTGGACGATATCGACGGGATCACGTACGACAACGCCGGTCACTTATTCGTAGTGCAGAGCTGGCTGGGATATGTGGCGCAAATCGATCCCACCACGGGATACATCATCAAACGGTACCAGTGCCCTGCTTGCTGGAATACCAGCGTCCAGCAATTGGACGGCATCACGTTCGATCCGTCGTCGGGCGAGTTGTGGGTGGCTGCGACTCTGTGGAACGGACTGTGGGAGTTCAATACCAGCCTCACGTCCGCGACTCTCCACGCCGCGAACCACATCCTGTCCCCGGATGGCGTCGAGGCGGATGGCAACGGCAACATCTTCGCCGCCTCCCAGGGCGGCAATTGGGGGATCGACGAATACAACATAGCCACCGGTGTGACTATCCAGCTCACCACCGTGCCGTACATCGACGACATCGCGCCCATCACGGGACTCGGCTCTCCACAGCGGTCAACTCCGTCGTCCGTCCCGGAGCCCAGCGCCATAACGCTGTTGGGAGCCGCGCTGCTGGTGATTGGGTCTCTGAGGCGCAGGCGCCGGGGCGCCTGACCTGCCATCACATCAGCGTGAGCGGGTCGACATCGATGACCAGCGCCGTCGCGCCCCACTTATGTTCGAGCGCGAAGGCGCGCACGCGCTGGAGGAGTTCGTTCAGAACTTTGCGGCTGGCGGCTTTCACCAGGAATTGATACCGGTACTCGTTTTTGAGGCGCGGGACGGGAGCTTCGGCGGGTCCCATGATCTTGAGCTTTTCCGGAGGGGGATTGAGCAGCAGGCCGAGTTCGGAGCTCATGCGCATGGCGGCCTCCTTCTTTTCGGCGCGCACCAGCACGTTGGCCATGGCGCTGAAGGGAGGGTAGAGCATCATGCGCCGGAAGTGCAGCTCCTTCTGGTAGAACGCGGCGTAGTCCTGCGCGGCGGCCATGCGGATGGCGTAATGGTCGGGATTGATGGTCTGGATGATCACGATGCCTGGAACGTTGCCGCGTCCGGCGCGTCCGGCGACCTGCGTCAGAAGTTGGAAAGTGCGCTCGGCGGCGCGGAAATCGGGCATGCCGAGGCCGATATCGGCGGAGACCACACCCACCAGCGTCACGTTGGGGATGTCGTGGCCCTTGGCGATCATTTGGGTGCCCACGAGGATATCGAAACTGCCTTCGCGGAATTCGTTGAGGATGGTCTCGTACTGGCGCTTGCCGGTGACGGTGTCGCGGTCGAGGCGGGCAATGCGGGCGGTGGGAAAAGCGCGGTGCAGTTCCTCCTCGACCTTTTCGGAGCCGAGCCCGAGAAAATAAATGTGCTCGCTCTGGCACTTGGGACAGACGCTGGGGATCTTTTCGGCATAACCGCAATAGTGGCAGAGCAGCCGCCGGTCGCGTTTGTGGTGCGTGAGGGTGAGCGAGCAGTTCATGCAGGAGACGCGCTCGCCGCAGGCGCGGCAGGCTACGAAGCTCGAAAATCCGCGGCGATTGAGCAGAACGATAGTCTGCTCGCCGTTTTCCAGGCGGGCGCCGATGGCCTCGATCAGCTTGCGTGAAAAGGTGGCCTGCTGGCGCGTTTCGAGAAACTCCTGGCGCATGTCGATCAGTTCTACCGTTGGCATGGGGCGCTCTTCGATGCGGGCCGGGAGTTCGAGGAGAGTGTACTTTTCGCGCTCGGCGTTGTAGCGGCTTTCGAGGCTGGGCGTGGCCGAACCGAGCACCACGCATGCGTTCGCCGCCTGCGCGCGCACGATGGCGACATCGCGGCCGTTATATCGGGGATTCTCTTCCTGTTTGTAAGAGCCGTCGTGCTCTTCATCGACGACGATCAGTCCCAGATTGCGCACGGGAGCGAAAACGCCGGACCGCGTGCCGACCACGACGGACGCCGCGCCGGAGCGGATGCGGCGCCATTGATCGGAACGCTCCACGTCGGTGAAGGCGCTGTGGAGGATGGCGACGCGGTCGCCAAAGCGGGCGAAGAATTGGCCGGCCATGGCCGGGGTGAGGGCGATTTCGGGCACGAGGAGGAGCGCGCTTCGGCCGGCGGCGAGGGCGGATTCGATGCAGTTGAGGTACACCTCGGTTTTGCCCGATCCGGTGACGCCGTGCAGCAAAAAAGTCTGGTATCGATTGCCGGCGATGGCGGCGGAGATCTGCTCGTAGCCGTTTTGTTGCGCCGGATTCAGGGAGTGGCGCACGCGCGCGGGTCCGGCAGCTATGGCGAGGGTCTCGGGCTTGAGGGTGACGACAGCCTTGCGGGCCAGCGATCGGGCTGCGATGCTGGCGTTGCGGACGGTATCTTCGAGCTCCTTGAGGTTGTGCGAGCCGGGATGGAGTTCCAGAAAGGCGCGCAGTTCGCGCTCGGGCTTATTGAGCTTGAGTTCCGCGGGAGGCGCGGCGGCCAGTTCCACGCGGAGACGGTCGGAGGGCGCGCGCAGGGGGTCGCGCTCGGTCTGCACCTGCTCCACGACGATGAATCCCTTGCGCTCGAGCGACTTGATAGCCTTGTCCGCGAGCGGTAGGGCTTTGGCCAGGTAGGCGGCCGAGAGTGGCCGCTTTTCGAGCATGCGGAGGATTTGGATGACGGGGTCGTCCGCGGCGGAATCAAGGAGGAGTTGGCGGGCGGCGTCGCGGCCGGCGTCGGTGAGCGACCAGACTTTGCCGTGGCGGATTTCCGAGGCCAGCGGCAGCATGCCGCGAAGCACCTCGCCGAGCGGTGCGCAGTAATAACCGGCAATCCATCGGCCAAGCGCGAGGAGTTCAGAGTCGAGGACGGGGGCTGAATCGATGAGGCGGAGCGCATCGCGGGTAGCGATCTCGGGCCGGTCGTCGTGACAGCGGAGGATGACGCCGGTGAGCTTACGGGGTCCGAATGGCACGGCGATACGGCTGCCGGGCTGAACGCGATGGCGGAGGGTGAGCGGCAAAGAGTAGGTGAAAAGCTGATCGACCGGCACAGGCAGACTGACGTCGCAATACAGGTACGATCCTTCGGGCATGAAATTTCAGGATAGGAGAAAATGGCCTTCACCGCAGAGCGCAGAGACAGCAGGGGTAACCTCGGGATTCTTCGGACGCACGGCGGGGTTTTTCTTGGGAACTAAATTCGTCCCCCTTCGTCATATATATCGAACTCCGATGGGTACAACGAATCAGGAATTCCTGAAGGGCACGCTCGACATGCTGATTTTGAAGACGCTGAGCCGGGGGCCGAACCATGGCTACGGTATCGCCCTGCACATCCGGCGGCTGTCGCAGGAAGCGTTTAAGGTTGGCGAAGGATCGCTCTACCCGGCGCTGCAAAGGCTGCTTGTGAACGGATGGGTGCGGGCCGAGTGGGGGATTACGGAAACGGGACGGAAGGCGCGGGTTTATCAGATCACAGCGGCGGGCCGGAAACAGTTGGCGGAGGAGGTGCGGAACTTCGATTTCCTGCTGGCGAACATCGCCCGCGTGATGGAGGGCGCATGAAATTTTGGAATCGGCTGCGATTGCGGGCCCGGCGGCGGCGCGGCGAGTCGGAGCTGGTGGATGAGATTCGGCTGCACCGCGAAATGCTGGCGGAGGAATTCGTGCGCGAGGGAATGTCGCGCGAGCAAGCCGCCCGGGCGGCGGCACGGCAGTTCGGCAACTCGGGAGCATCGGAGGATGAGAGCCGCGATGAGTGGGCCTTCCCGCGATTCGATGCCATCTGGAAAGACGTCGTCTTCGCGCTGCGGCTGATGTGGCGGCAACCGCTGGTGACGGTCGCGGCGGTGTTGACGGTGGCGTTCGGAGTAGGGGCGAACACTGCGGTTCTGAGCGTGCTGGAGACGGTGCTGCTCAATCCGCTGGGGATGCCTCATACCGCGGACGTCACGGTGGCGCGGGTGCATGTGGAGAAAATCAAGATGTGGCACGCGCCCGATTCGGCCGTGGAGTTCGCGGAGATTCACGAAATGCGGGAGGCGTTTTCCGCGGTGGCCGCGATAGAAGGGCGGCAGTGGACATACGACACCGGCGGCCAGGCGACTCGCCTGCTCGGGCGCGCGGTAACGCCGGAGTTTTTCCGGGTGTTCGGGGTTTCGCCGGTCCTGGGCCGCTTCCTGAACCAGGAAGACCGCAACAGCGTGGTGCTTTCCTATACGATGTGGCAATCGCAGTTCGGCGGCGACCGGGGTGTGCTGGACCGCACGCTGGTGCTGGACGGCACGCCGCACCAGGTTGTCGGCGTGGCGCCGAAGAATTTTCGCTTCCCGCCCGACGCTGCCGCCTGGTCTCCGTTGATTCTCTCGCCGGAACGCCTGAAGCAGCGCGGCTACAACATGGACTTGGTGGTCGTGGCGCGGCTGCGCGATGGGCTCACCTTCCGGCAGGCGCAAAGCCGCATTGCCCGTTACAACGCCGCACTCTGGAACGGTCCCGACGGAAAGGACCTCAAGGATTCCGGGTACGGAGTCGATCTCGACCGTTTCCCGGAATATCTGGCGGGCGATCTGCAAGCTCCGCTGTGGCTGCTTTCCGCGGCGGCCCTGGTGGTGCTGCTCACGGGCTGCGCCAACGTGGCGGGACTGCTGTTGACCCGCAGTGCCAGCCGGCGGCGGGAGATCGCGATCCGGCTGGCGGTGGGCGCCACGCGGTGGCAAATCGTTCGGCAACTTATGCTGGAGAGCTTGCTGCTGGGGGCTTTCGGCGGCTTGGCGGGGCTCGCTTTGGCGAAACTGGCGGTGCTGTTAGTGGCGCGCATGCCGATCCCCGGCAAGGACGTATTGGCGCTGGCGGCGCTCGATGGAAGAATGTTGGCCTACGGAATCGGGATCGCGCTGGCGAGCGGGCTGATTTTCGGAATTGTGCCCGCGGTACAACTCCTGCGCGACGGCCAGAGCGCGGCGATGGTGCGGAGCCGGCGGCGATGGTTCCAGGACGTGTTTGTTTCGGCCGAGGTGTGCGGCGCATTTGTGCTGGTGGTGATGACCGGGCTTTTGCTCCGCAGTTTGTGGAACGTCGAGCAGGTGCAGTTGGGGTTCGATGCCCACCGGATCACCACGGCCTATTTCACCAATCCGAAGAACGATGCCACATTCCACGAGCGGCTGGTGTCCGCGCTGGCCAACGCGTCGGGCGTGGAATCGGCGGCGCTAGCGTACCCGGTGCCGTTCACTACCGGCGGGCTGACGAGCGGTTTCGTCATCCGCAATCGCGAACATCGTCCTGACGAACCGGAGTGGCATGGCGAGGCTTACTTCGTCACTCCCGGCTATCTGCACACTCTGCGGATTCCCCTGTTGCGCGGGCGGAATCTGGCGGAGAGCGACGGCGCGAACGCGCCCACGGTTTGCCTTATCGACCGCAAGCTGGCGGAGAAATTCTTCCTCAACCAGGACCCCATCGGTCACGAGATCGGGATGTACAAAGGGTGGGCGCAAATTGTAGGAGTAGTGGCGAATGTCCGCGCCGACGGGGCGGAAGAGGAGACGCGGCCGGTGGTCTATTATTCGCTGGCCCAGATCCCGTACTTCAATCAGGCGGCGGCAGTGGTGCGCTCGAGCGTACCCGCCGGCAGCTTGATCCGCGATATCGTGCGGCAAACCAACGCGTCGGCGCCGGTGTTCGACGTAGCCACCATGGAGGAGCGGATCGGCGAGTCGATGGGGCTTCGGCGCGTGCTGGCATCGCTGTTGGTGGCCTTCGGCGGAATTGCGCTGCTGCTGGCGGCGATCGGGATCTACGGAGTGATCGCGCAGGTGGTGGCCGAACAGACGCGCGAGGTGGGAGTCCGCATGGCGCTGGGCGCGCGGGGCGGACAGATCCGTACGATGTTTATGCGGCAGGGATTGTACTCGGGAGGGATGGGTCTGCTGGCGGGCATCATGGCGACCGTGCTGGTGCAGAAATGGGTGAGCACGCTGCTCTACCAGGTGCGCGCGCTCGACGGAAAGACGCTGGCAGTGGCGCTCGGCGCGATCGGCGGGGTGCTGATTGCGGCGGTGTGGCTGCCCTCGAGGAGGGCGGCGAAAATCGATCCCCAACTGGCGTTGCGGCACGAGTAAATGTTCGACGGCCTCACTCCACCGTGAGCGTGGCCGTCTCGGAGACTGAGCCCGCGGTCGCGGTGATCGTCACCGTTTGTGCCGACGCGACGGTGTACGTTGTGATCGTGAACGCTGCGGAAGTACTGCCTTGCGGCACCGTGATGTTAAACGGCACCTGCGCTACCAGGGCATTGCTGCTCCTCAGCGCCACCATCGCTCCCCCGAACGGCGCGGGACCGGAAAGTGTGACCGTGCCGGTGGCGGCGGCGCCGCCATTCACCTGCGTGGGTGACAAAGTCAGGCTCTGCAATTGACCGGCGGTTTGTGGATTGACTGTCAGGGTCGCGGTGGCCGAGCCTGCCGGGCCATCGGACACCGTGATAATAACCGTGCGGGCGGCGGTTACCGTGTTGGTCGAGATGGTGAATGTCGTGGACCCGAGTCCGGCGGGAATATTCACCGTGGGCGGTACGGAAACGACTCCGTTGGCGTTGGAGGACACGACGATACTGCTACCGGCGGCGGGCGCCGGCGTACCGAGCGTTACGGTGGCAGTAACGGCGGTGCCTCCAGTGACGGAGGTGGGGTTCAGGCTGAGTTGAACCGCCGGGATTACTGTGACAGCCTGTGTGAGAGTCGTGTTGCCGAGAGTGGCGGTCAGATTCACGTTGTGGACAGCCGTGACGGCGGTGGTCGGAACGGTGACCGTCGCCCCGCTGGCGCCCGCCTGCACCGTGACGGCTGCCGGCGGCGTGACGACCGTGTCACTGCTGGCTAGCTGAACTTTCGTGCCGCCGGCGGACGCCGCCGCGCTCAGCCCGATGGTGCCGGTGAAAGTCGCGCCGCCTTGCACGCTCGCTGGCGTAATGCTGAAGACGGCGAGCTGTGGCAGATTTGCCGGATCGATTTGAAGCGACGCGGTGAACGACGCGGCGCCCGCTAAAGCGGTGATGGCAGCGGTCTCGACGCCGGGAACGGACGGGGTGGTGAAGGGGAAAGAGTTCGAGATCTGGCCCTTCGGAATGGTAACGGTCCCCGGCAACATCAACATCAGATCGGTCGTCTTGAGGGAAACGGGGAATCCGCCGGTTCGGGCCAGTCCGTTGATCGAGACCGTGCCGTTGACGGAGGTGCCGCCGGAAACTTCGCCGGCGGAAAGCGTGAGCCCGGTGAGAGCGATTTCGCTGGCCGGCAGACTGTTCACCTGGAACGTGACGGTGTTGGACGTGTCAGCCTCCGCGGTCGCGGTGATGGTGAGCGAAACCACACCCGCGCCGTCGAGTTGCGCCGGCAGGACGATGTTCACCTGGTCGAGCCCCGGAAAGGCGGGGTCGGAGCCGCCGGCATATTCCACCGTGAAAGTGTACTGATTGCCCGCGGCGTCCATGCCCTGCGCGATGACGTCCGCCGCGACATTGCTCGTGGAGGCACTTTGCGAAGGATTGCCGGCGTAGCGGAGTCCGGTGCAATAGATCGCGAGCCGCGTCCGCGGATCGCTGCCGCCGTTTTGCGGCGTGACGACGAGGAACGGCGCACCGGCGTTGGTGACTCCGTTCAGAATGGCGCCCGGCCCCGACCCGCTGGTGCTGGAAGTGAAAATGCCAACGGCGGTGTTCTGTAGAGTGACGGCCGACGTGAGGGTAGCGCCCGAGGCGGTGTTGATCACGACGCTCACCGAGCCGAAATCTGTGACATCGGGTACCAGGAAGTTGATCTGAGTGGGCGAGACGTAATAGATCTCGGCCGGCTGGCCATCCACTTGAACGGTCGTGCCGGCCAACGTCGTGGGCCACTGGCCGGTGCTCGAAAGTGTGGCGATCGTGGTGGTGAATGCCATCTGCGCGCCGAAGGCGACGGCCCAGGAATTCGGCGCCACCACCGGCTGATAGCTCGCGCCCGAATAGACGCCGAATGTGGCGGCATGGCCCGGCAGGGCTATCCCGAAAATGGCGAGAGCACACCCGAGGAGTTTCACCTCTATTAAACGGGTGGCGCGGGCAAAAGGACGAAAGCGCCGTTGCTTTACGGCCGCGGCCGTGCCCGCCGGCCGACGACGAGCGGCTAACGCAAGGGAACGATGCTTTTCGCGTTAGATTAAGATAGGGTTACACCAGGACATGAAACAACGAATACGATCGACGACGGTGATTTGTGTCCGCCGCGACGGCAAAGTGGTGATGGCCGGCGATGGGCAGGTCACGCTTGGCGCCGAGGTGCTGAAAGGCTCGGCCAAGAAACTGCGGCGGATCTACAACGATAAGATTCTGGCTGGGTTCGCCGGTTCCACGGCCGACGCGTTCGCGCTTTTCGGCCGCTTCGAAACCAAGCTGGAGCAATTCAACGGCAATCTGGCGCGCTCGGTTGTCGAACTCGCCAAAGAATGGCGCACCGATCGCGCGCTGCGGCACCTGGAAGCCCTGCTGTTGGTGGCGGACAAGGACAACACCTACCTGGTGAGCGGGAACGGGGACGTCATCGAGCCGGACGAAGGCGTTTCGGCCATCGGTTCCGGGGGCCCGTTCGCGATATCGGCGGCGCTGGCGCTGATTCGGAATACCAAGCTGTCGGCGCGGCACATCGCGGAACAAGCCATGGCGATTGCCGGCAAAATCTGTATCTACACTAACGACAACGTGACCTACGAGGAGCTGGGATAAACATGGTGATCTACCTTCCGGGCCAATCGGTGGACGAAGAGCCGATTCTCGATGAGCTGACCCCGCGCGAGATTGTCCGCGAGTTGGATAAGCACGTCGTGGGACAGGCGGAAGCCAAGCGCGCCGTGGCCATCGCGCTGCGGAATCGCATTCGCCGGCAGAAGCTCGCGCCCGAGATGGCGGAAGAGGTGATGCCCAAAAACATTCTCATGATCGGGCCCACGGGAGTCGGCAAAACGGAGCTGGCGCGGCGGCTGGCGAAGCTTTCCAATTCACCCTTCATGAAGGTGGAGGCCAGCAAGTTTACCGAAGTGGGATATGTTGGCCGCGACGTCGAATCGATGATTCGCGACCTTGTGGACATCGCCATCGATATGGTGCGGGAAGAGCGCCTCGACGAGGTCTCCGACCGGGCCGAATTGAATGCCGAGGATCGCCTGCTCGATCTGCTGATGCCGCCGCAACCCGAGCCCAGCGAGAGCGTGGAGCGGACCCGCGAAAAGCTGCGCGAGCGGTTGCGCGAAGGCAAGCTCGACGAGCGCATCGTCGAACTCGAAGTGAAAGACCGCCCGCCCTCGTTCGAAGTTACCACCAACATGGGCGTGGAGGAGATGGGCATCAACCTGAAGGACATGTTGCCCAACCTTTTCGGCCAAAAGACGCGGCAGCGGAAAATGCGGGTGGCGGAAGCCCTGGATTACCTGGTGCAGGAGGAAGAACAGAAGCTGATCGATATGGACCAGGTGACGCGCACCGCCCTGGAACGTGTGGAATCGAGCGGCATCATTTTTCTCGACGAGATCGATAAGATTGCGGGGCGGGAATCGGGCCATGGACCCGACGTGAGCCGCGAAGGCGTGCAGCGCGACATTCTGCCGATCGTGGAAGGCACCACCGTGAACACGCGATACGGATTTGTGCGCACCGATCACATCCTGTTCATCGCGGCGGGAGCCTTTCACGTCTCCAAACCGGCCGACCTGATTCCCGAATTGCAGGGCCGGTTCCCGATCCGCGTGGAGTTGAAATCGCTCAGCGTGGAAGATTTCATTCGCATTCTGAAAGAGCCGAAGAACGCCCTTGCCAAGCAGTACACCGCGCTGCTGGAAACGGAAGGGATCAAGCTGGTGCTGACCGACGACGCGCTCGAGGAAGTAGCGAAGTTCGCCGCGCAGGTAAACGAAAGCGCGGAGAACATCGGGGCGCGGCGGCTGCACACCATCATGGAAAAAATGCTGGAAGATGTGTCCTTCGAAGGCCCGGACTTAAAGAAAAAGACGGTGAAAGTGGACGCCGCTTACGTCCGCAGGCAGCTTTCGGATATCGTCAAGGATCAGGATCTGAGCCGCTACATTCTGTGATCGACCTGGGGCAGGCAATCTTGCCTGCAGCAGGCTGTCAGCCACGATTGGCTGCCCCATAGCCCTCTCTCCGCAGGCAGTGCACGCGTCGACTGGACGCCTGCCTACGGCGAATTAGCGTCTTCGATGAGCGAGCGGCCGCCCAGCGAGCGCCAAAACGCGAACACCGCGATCCCCACTAGAAACAGCAGGGTGGCCACACTGGGGGGGATATACCACGCGCTCCAGTCCGTCCCCAGGGCCATGGCGTTGAAGCCGCTGACGAAGAAGATGGCGGCGATGGTAGCCACTAGCCCGAAACGCAGCAGCACGTAAGTGAGGGCGGAAGTCGCAACCAGGTAAGTCGCGGCTACCAGTGGCCAGCCCGGACCCTGCACATCGCCCTGCGCGAGCGTGAAGAACGCGGCCGCGGCGATCGCCGCCAGCCAGTCTTTGCGCAGGAGTTGCCGCATGGCGAAGATGGTCATGAAGACAAACAGGCCCGTGCTCAGCGCGTCTTGCGCGCCGGACGCCAGGTGCCCGATCCAATGGCGCGCGCCCAGCAGCGCGTTGAGGCTGACGTCGGTATCGAGCCCCTGGCCGCTGCCGGAAAAAAGGATGAGCACCGCTTTAAAAAGTATCCACAGGCCTGAGCCCACGGCGGCGCCGATCAGGAGGTGCGATCCAACCTGGGCGTCGAGCCAGCGTCCGGCGAGCACGCGATTCCACGTGACGATGGAATGCGGCCAGCGGGCGCGGACCTCTGGTTCGAGCGCCAGGTAGGAAAACCACAGCAGCGCGGCGCCGAAGAGCCACTCCGCGACGGCGTTTACGAACAGATCGAAGACGCCAATCGTGGGAATGAGGTGTGCCGCGCCCGCCCACGCGATGGCCTGGAGGATGAGACTGGCGACGGCGATATGGAACGCTCCCACACGGTCGGCGCGCCCCAGAGTCCAGTTGCGGCGCGCCATCAGGATAATGAAGAAGGCGGCGGTGCCCACCATCGCGTAGAGCGCGACGTAGCGCTTATCGGCGGGGCCGGCGGCCGGCTCCGCGGGCGGCCCCTGCTCCCAGGGATACAGAACCCGCGCACTCACCACGCGTCCCTTCCACCACGCTGCCTCCACTTGCAACTGCATTTCCGGGAAATGCGGATGCGGCCCCTTCCAGGCGCGCCACTGGTCGAAAGCCGTGGCCGGCAGTTTCAGCGGCTTGGTTTCCGCAAACATGGCCGGATCCAGACGCGCCGCCCGGAAAATGGTTTCCGGGGCGACCGCCGGAGTGAGATCCGCTTTCGCGGCTGAGGCCACCGCACCGAACTCCAGCAGACGGCCGTTGCCATCGAGCACCGTGCGGGTCATCCCGGGAATGATCGGCGGCGGCCTCAGGCTATCCACTCTGCCGGCCGGCGCTGCCGCGAGAGGCAATGGACTCTCGCGATACACCGCCTCGATCGAAGGCTCCCAGGACAGCCATTGGTCCCATTTGTGCGGCTGGGCACGGCGCTGGAGGTAGATGAGCAAGCCGTCCCGGTTGTTCAGCCATACGGCGGTGTCCGCCGGCTTGTCCGCATAGCCGAACGACGCGGCAATATCGCGCCCTTGGTGCGCCAGGACGTCCGGCGGCTGGTCGAGCCCGCCGTGCACCAGCGCGCTGTGCGCCTGCCGCATTGGAATCGTGGCGAGAAGAAAAACCACCACCAGCGCCAGGCACGGGATGGAGTACCGGCGCGGCATCCCTTCCAGTTTGCCGGCGGCGGCGACAATTTCCGGCGAAGGCGTTTCTCCGGCGGCCAGCGCGGCGGCCAACGGGTCGCCGCCGGGGAGCGCGGCCAAAACCCCAAGCGCGGATCCCGGCCGACCGGCGGGATCGGGATCGAGACAGCGGCGAACCACCTTCTCGACCATCGGGTCGATATCGGCCGCGATCGTGGTCATGCTCGAGACCTGCACCGATTCCTGGAGATCGATGAGCTCTTGCAGGCTTTGCGCCTCGAACGGCCGCTTGCCGGTGAACAATTCGTAGAGCACCAGCCCGAGCGCGTAGAGATCGCTTTTGGCCGTGACCACGCCGCCCCGGATCTGCTCCGGCGACATGTACGCCGGCGTGCCGTGGCGCGCCTCCGCGCCGGTCAATTCGCTGGCGATGGCGGCGAGGCCGAAATCCATGATCACCGCTTCGCCGCGCTTGTTGATCATAATGTTCTGCGGTTTCAGATCGCGGTGGATCACGCCGCGATCGTGCGCCGCGGCGAGGCCGGCGCATAATTTGCGGGCGGTCTCGACGGCCTTGCCGGCGGGCAGCCGTCCGATCCGCGTGAGGAGCGAAGCAAGATCCTCGCCGTCCACATATTCCATGGAAATAAACGGCGCCCCTTCCACCTGGCCGATGTCGTACACCCGGCACACGTTGGGGTGGGAGACCAGGCGCGCCACGCGAACCTCGCCGTGAAAGCGCTCGAGAAGCGACTGATTCCGCGCCGCCTCCTCGGGAAGAAACTTGAGCGCCACGGACTGGCCGAGGGTCAGGTCCATGGCACGATACACTTCGCCCATACCGCCGCGGCCCAGGAGAGTGAGGATGCGGTATCGGCCGCCCAGCAGCGTGCCGGGAAGAAAACGGCCTTCGTCTTCCTGGATGCCGGTGGTGGAACTGACGCCCGGCCCGCTCGCCGCGGTATGAGAGGCAACCGTCTCAGCCAGGCTCGCCTCGGGCTTCGATTCCATAGCTCTTGATTCTAGCGCCTAAGCGGCTGAAGCTGGCCGCTGCCGGCTGTGCCCCCTGGAGAGCGCCCGCGGTCTCGGACCAGCAGCCGCGCGGTGCCCTTTTCCCGGCGCTATCGGCTGGTCCGAATCTACGCCACCGTCTGTCGATATCGCCGCTCGTACTCCTCGCGCGTGCACAAGCTTTCGCCATCGAGCGCGCGGTCAACCGCCAGAATTCCATCCAGGTGGTCGATCTCGTGTTGGAGGAGCTCGGAAAATGCCCCTTCGGCTTCCAGGATGACTTTCTCGCCCGCCTCATTCCAATAACCCACCCGTATCGCCGAGCACCGCTCCAGGTGCACCAACAGGCCGGGGAACGAAAAGCAGTCGTCCCAAAGCTGGAATTTCTCCTCGCTTTGCCACTCATACTCGGGATTGCGCAGGCGGTAGGCGCGGCCGTTGAGTTCGATGTATATTAGTCGCAGCGGCTGCCCGATCTGGATCGCGCTGATCCCTCGTCCAAAACCGTGAGTGCGTTGGAACTCGTGGAGCGTATCGCGCAGGTCCCGGAACACTTCCTCGGCCTCCCTGGGTGTGGCCACGGGGCTGGAAACGGCCCGCAGAAGCGGGTCGCCGAGTTGTAGAATGCGGCAGGCTGACATATCTTTCATGACAATACCAGCCCCAATGCCCGAGAAGCTAGATCCGGCGAAACTCGCCATCCGCGTGATGGTTTACATCGTCATGTTATGGCTGGGGCGCGAATTCCTGGGGCCGATCCTTTTGTGGGTGGGTGGATATTTCCTGGGAAACATCGCCGGCACGCTGGCCATCGCCCTGGTGGCCAATGTGCTTGCGGTACGCTTCTTTACGGATTTCCGCCTGGTCGACCTTGGCATGAGGTGGCACCGTGCGTCCATGGACAACGTTGGGTTCGGCATTCTGGGCGGCGCCGGAGCAGCCTGCCTGGTGCTCGCGCCCGCACTGCTGACCCACGAGGCCCACCTTTCCACCACCCCTCAAGACCAGCCTTCGTTCGGGGTTATGGTGTTCGTGGTTTGCCTGTTATCTCTCGGCGCCATGGGCGAAGAACTCATGATGCGGGGCTACGGATTTCAGATTCTGCTGGCGCATGTGGGCGTTTGGGCGACGATTATTCCCTGCGGCGTGGTGTTCGCGCTTTTGCACACAGCCAATCCCCATGCCACGTGGCTGGGAGTTGCCAATACCGCCGGGTTTGGCGTGCTTTTCGGCTACGCTTTCGTACGCAGCCGCGACCTGTGGCTGCCCGCCGGGCTGCATTTTGGCTGGAATGTTACCCTGCCGCTGTTCGGGGCCGATGTAAGCGGGCTTAGAATGAAGATGACTGGTCACGACATGGTCTGGACAGCGGGCAATCTGTGGAGCGGAGGGGAGTACGGTCCGGAAGCTAGCCTGCTGACTTCCATGGCGATGGTCTTGCTGGCTGTCTACATCTGGAAAGCCCCGATTCGCCGGCAGACGGCGCCACTGTCGGACCGGCCGCCAAATCCGGACGAGCCGAAGGAAGAAGTATGCGAGTCTTAGCGCTGATTGCACTGGCCGCCCTGCTTGCCCCTTTGGCGCCGGCGGCCGACAACACCGACAAGCTCACGCTCGACGACCGCGTGGAACTGACGCGCGGCCTGATGGCGGAATATGCCAACGCCAAGGTGCTCGTGCCCCGCTCCAAGAAGCCTTTGGAGTTCAACGCACAGGCCGGCACCTACGATAAGAAAGCCTGGATCGCCATCGCCAGGGAAAGCGGTCCGGCGGCGCGCAGCGGCGATCTGGTGCAGATTACCAAAGTAGACCTGTTCGAGGACCACATCGTGCTGCAAATCAATAATGGCTACAATGGCGGCCGGCATTGGTACCGCAACATGCAGGTGACCGGCACCATGGGCAACACCGTCCCGCTCAGCAACAGCAACGACAGCAACGCACCCGGCGGAACCTCGATCGTGCTGGAGTTTCACAAGTCGCTCGCCGGCATGAAGGCGGTAGAGGTAAAGAAGTTGCTGGCGCCGGTGCTCGATTTCGACCGTCACAGCGTCACCGAAATCTATTCCGAAACCCTGCCGCCGGAAGTCCGCCAGGCCATCAAGGATAAGCACGCCACCGTCGGGATGGATCGCGATCAGGTGCGCATGGCGCTCGGGCAGCCCACCCACAAGGAGCGCCAGACCCGCGACGGCGTAGATTACGAGGATTGGATTTTCGGCACCCCGCCCGGCAAAATCGTCTTCGTCACCTTCGAGGGGGAAAAGGTCGTGAAGGTGAAAGAAGATTACGCCGGATTAGGTACCGACGTGGGCGTAGTGAAGCAGTAATTCTAGCCTCTCAGCGCCGCTTGTTTCTTCTTCGGCAGCTTTTCAAATACCAACCGGTACGACTCGCAAATCAGCCGCCTGATCTCCGCTGCCGGTAACGCATCCTCGGTCTGCAAGGCGATCCAGTGGTAGCGCGCGGAATAAGGCGCGGGAATAATGCCCTCGCGCTCCGTCAGGTCGGCGAAATTCTCCGGCGTGCATTTGAACGAAAGCCATTCCGCCGAGGGCTCGAGCGCCGCCGCGGCATACATCTTGCCGCCGATTTTGAACACCAGGTCGTTGCCCCAGAGCACCTCTTCGGTGGTATGAGGCAGTTTCTTGCACACGCTGCGCACCCAATCGGCGTTCATGCGAATCTCCTGTACCCGCTCCTGTCGATGACCAGCGTCGCCTCCGTTCCGCAGAGCACCAGTTCATCGCGCTCGATCCATTCGCAGACCGGGACGGCCGCGCCCAGAACGAAAGGCAGCCAGCGAGCGGTATTCGCCGATGCCCGGCAGAATACTACGCGTCCCAAGCCGCGTGCCAGCCACATTGCCAGGACTAATCTAAAAAAACTGCGCCGGTCCGGCCGCATTTCCTCAGTTGTATCGCAAAAAACGGCATAATGGCATTCATGTCCGACTTTCGCGCAATCGAAGAAAAGATTCAGGGGATGCTCGGCTCTTCCCGCCGCCCTGTCGCAGTGACGTTCCTGGATGCGCCACCCGATGGTGTCGCCAGATTCTCCGGCTCCATGCCCTCTTCGTGCAGCTTTTGGAAGCTAGCCGCCGCCGGAAGCACTTTCTTCACCGTGCCCTCCGATCATCTCAACTGTCCGGTGGGCGGGTACACGCACAACACGCTCACGCCCGACCGCATGCCGGAACTCCAGCAGGTCCTCGGCCTCATGAGCGACATCGGCTACATCCGCATGGAAGAAATTCCCGGCGTTTTTCACCTTTCCGCCACGCCGCAGGTGGTGCTCTATGCGCCGCTCGGCGAGACGCCGGTGCCGCCCTCGGTGGTGCTGGTTTCCGGCCGTCCCGGCCGCGTGATGATGCTCTCCGAGGCCGCTACCCGCGCCGGAGCCTCATCGAACCTGCCACTTCTGGGCCGCCCCACCTGCATGGCGATTCCCGCGTCGCTGGCGAATGGCGCTGTGCTGAGTTCCGGATGCATCGGCAACCGCGTCTATACCGAAATCGGCGACGACGAACTCTACGTGGTGCTGCGTGGCGCGGATCTCGATAAGATCGCCGCCGAAATCGGCACCATTCAATCGGCCAACCAGACGCTCACCGGCTACCACCAGGACCGGCGCGCGCGCCTCACCGTGCTCAGTTCTTAGCCGCCGGCAGAACGGGCTTGTCCACCGTTACGGACGCGGGACTGTCCGCGCTGACGGTGACTTTCTGGCCATAGGAATCGAACTGGCGCATATAATCGGCGTTGGTGTATTCGATCGGTGCGTCGTTCGGCCAGATATAGACCGTGTAATCTCCGGGTGCGACTCCGGCGATCAGGAAGTGACGGGAGCCGTCGCGCACGTTCGGCGCCTGGTATCCGATTTTTTCCAGGATGAGTTCATCGCCGGACCGCCGCAGCAGATATGCCGCCAGGTTCCCGGGCCATGTCGCATCCGACGGCGGGAGGCTTACCTCCACACTGCCGCAGTGGCTGCTCAGTGAGATATCGAGGGGATCGGGCGGCGCGGAGGCGAAAGTGAATCCGTCCCGGACGTCGCGCCCGCCGGAGAGAATCGATTGCACGCAGGTCTGCGCTCCGTTGATCTGGGGAACGATCCGATAAGTCCCGGGCTGAATCCCTTGGATGTGAAATTTGCCCTCGGCGTCAATCGGGCTGCCATTCGTTCCGCGGTCGGATTGTACCGAGATGAATCCCGATGGCCGCTGCGACGGGTCCTCCATATGAACGGTTCCGTCGATACCCGTGGGCGCCGGCTCCAGCCGGATGCCCGTGACATCAGCGTTTCCGACCGCGACTGGGACATTCGCGGACAATGGGTTGCCGGGATTCTGCCACACGCTGACCATCAGCGAGTACATTCCGGGCGTGACGTGCGTGAACCGGAACGCCTTGGTCCGCTGGTCAAGCTCCAGCTCGCCGCTGGATCGCTGAAAGCCTTGTGCCGCGGGCTGGCGCGCCAGGCTCAGGCCGATGTTGGTGCTGGCCGTGTCCACCAAACCGCTTACCGTGAACGCGGGGACGGGGGGCGGAAGCTTGATTTTGATTTCTGCCTCATCGCCCGCCTTCAAATCCAGCGGCTGCCCGGCGGCGATATCGGTGGCGCCGGGATAATAAAAGGGCGGATACGCCAGCGGTTTCGAAGCCAGCGCTCCGTGAAGCCGCGCCGTAACCGAAACATAATAACGCCCGGCCGGCAACCCGAACAGCCGGAAGAAACCGGTTTCATCGGTGCCGGTGCCTTGCGCGGTTTGCCATTGCCGGCGGCCGTTTACGATCTGCTGCGACACCAGTTGAACCGTCGCGTTGGCCGGCATGTCGCGTTCGTCCACCACCCGGCCCTGGATGGCAGCTTGCGCGGTCAGCTTCAGGACCGTGGCTGTGCCCGGTGTGGCGGAAGGCGGCATGCCGGCCATGATCTGGCTAAGCGGCAAATAACCGGCTTTCTCGCACATGACCTGATATTGACCGTCGGGCACGTTGGTGACTTTAAATGTGCCATCGGCATCGCTCAAGAGCGTCACCTCCGGCGCCGATTGACCCACCTGGAGAAAACGAACCGTTACGTGCGCGCGGGCGACGGGTTCGCCGGTATTGGCATCTACCACGCGGCCAGTCAGTTCGCGCTCGGCGGCCGCTGCCGCGAACGCCGCGAGCAAAACGGCAGCCACGGCTGTCACCGCTCCCGCGCGGAGCCCTGAGAAGAAGTGCGGCGGGATTGCCTGCCCCACCAGTCTCAGCCGTCTGTTTCGGGATTCCCCCTTCATTGCCCGTTGTTCTCCCCGGAAAGCAGCGGAACGTCCACATTTACCGGATCGCCGGCCGTGACATCCACCGCTGTTGCCTTTGGTGCCACCGCGGCGAGGCTTGCGGGACCGGCCATCGCGCCCGCGCCTTCCACCGCCCACGCCCAAACCAGGTAGTGCCCCGGGCTCAGGCCGGAGAATGTGAATCCCCCTTCGTCATCGGTAAGCTCTTCTTTCAGATCGCCGGGGTCGTCGGGCGTTCCGCTGACCAGCAGCACGACTTTGGCGCCCGGAATCGCCTGACCGTCGCGGACGGCGCGGACGCGGACTTTGCCGCACGTCCGAGTCAACGCGACTTCGATGTGCATAGCCGCGCTGCCCGCGACGCTCAAGGCGTCGCCGCGGAGTTCTGTGTCGCCCAGCCTGACGGATTGCACACAGCTATCGTGGGGCGTGTGCAGGATCAAATGGTAGCTACCCGGCGGAACTCCCTGAAACTGGAAATCGTTGTCCCCCGACTGACTCGGGCCGCGCGGCGTTCCGCCGGCGGCGCGCAGGGTCGCGTCCAGGCCCCTCGCATCCTCCACTCCGTGGACCGCCACGTCGACCGTTGCCTGCGCTCCGAGATCGACATCGACGTCGTCGATATCGGAGCTGCCCACTTCCAGGGGAAGTTCCGCGAACAGCGAACTCTGATTGTTTCTCGCGAACGTTCGCGCCTGCAGCAGGTATCGTCCCGGCGGCACGGCGCGAAGGGTGAAACTTCCCTGGGTGGAATTGAAAGCCGCGTCCGGAAATTGGCCAAACCACTGATTTGTATCTTGTGGCTGCAGACTCACGGACACTCCCGTTTGCGGCGGCACGGTCCGGATGTGCCCACTCACGGTCGCCATCGCCACGGCCGATGGATTGAGATCGGTTTGCGCGCGCTGCCCCGGCGATAACTGAAATGTCCGGCTACACGTGCGCGAATAGTAGCGCTGGGTCCGGGCCGCGAAATCGACGGGGCCCGCGACGGGCGCCGGCATACCACGGCCGCCGCTGTCTCCGGCGCACACCATATAAGCTCCAGGGGCCACATTCCCGAACCGATATCGCCCGCGGTCATCGGTACCCGTCTGCGCGCGGACGCTGACAGCCCCACGGCCTTCGCGCCACGTGGGCTGCATCAGGAAAACCGGTGAACCCGGCATCGGGTCGCCGAATTCGTCGCGGATCACGCCCTCGATCTGGCCGCGGGGCTGAATGCGGAAGACTACGGACTTATCGCCGTTCTCGCCTCCCACGCGGATGGGGCTGGCGGCATCGGGCTCCGCGCTTTCGCCATACGGAACGGAAGCGAAGTCGCTGCCCTCCGCCCAGAGATGGTAATCCCCGGCCGGGAGACCGCTGAACGCGAAGCGCCCCTGAGCGTCGGAAATCGCCGGGTCCTTGGCGGCGTCCTGCCCGTTTCCCTGCAGCGAAAGTGCGACCCCTGCCAGCGGTTGATTGGCGCCATCGACGACCGTTCCGCTCAACGTGAACAGTTTCGAGCCGGCGCGCCCCTGCGCCGCCAGAGGCCAGCACGCCAGTCCAAGCAGGATCCCGGTCGCCGAAAGCCGAATTCTCACTACCCTTCTAATTTACCCCGGCGGCAATGCCCACGGCAGGCTAAGCTCGTTCCGCGCGCGGGAACCCCACATTTTTGGAATTGAAAGCGTCTTGTCATCCTACTGTCACGGCTGAGACTGTATCCTGGTCTTCCCCCCGTTTCGGAACTATACCTTTAATCTCAGGAGTTGCAGGAATGCACACGCAGAAGCACTGTGTGCGGACTGTTCTGGCGGCATTGATCTTCGCCGCGGGATTCAGCCCGATACACGCGCAGCAGGCTGGAACCATATCCGGAACCGTTTTGGACCAGAGCGGCAAGCCCATCGTAGCGGCAGCGGTGGAGTTGACCACCGAATCCGCCAGTGCAATCAAATCGACCACCACCGATGCGGAAGGCAGGTTTTCGGTTCCCGGCCTGCCCCCCGGCACTTACACCATTCGGGTCTCGTCCCCAGGATTCGCCCTTGCCGCCGTCCCCAACGGGCACCTGAACGCCGGGGTCACCCTTGATGTTCCCATCACCATGAAGGTGGAAGCTGTTTCGAGTTCGGTCACCGTCAGTGAATCCATTTCGCTGGCCGCGGTAACGGCGCCGTCCGGCAACACGCTCGATTCATTCGCGGCGAAAACCGAAATCAGCTCCGATTTCATCAAAGATTTCATGTCTCCGGTGGCGGACTATTCCGAATACGTGAATTACGCGCCCGGCACGTTCAGCCTTAATCCGAACGGTATCGGCCTGGGTCAAGGCTCGACTTACTACCGCGGCTTCCCGGACGGCGATTACACCATGACGTTCGATGGCATTCCGTTCGAAGACACCAATACTCCGACGCACCACTCCTGGGCGAATTTTCCCAGCGGTTGGACCGATTCGGTGGATTTCGACCGCAGCCCCGGTTTGTCCTCCACCTTTGGCCCCACAAACTTCGGCGGATCCATCAATCTGAAATCCCCGCCGCTTTTTCCCGATCCTAATATTCGCGGCACAATGAGTTACGGCTCCTGGGACACGCGCCTGCTGCAACTCGACGCCGACAGCGGCTTTTTCGGGAAGGACAGCCGCAATAGCTTCCTGACGGACATCCAGCAGCTCCTTTCCGACGGATATCAAACCAATAACAAGCAGAAGCGGGACGCGGGCTACGGCAAATACCAATACCGCCTTTCCGACCGCAGCGCGCTCACCGTATATGGCGGACTGGTGGACATCTGGACCAACACCCCGAAGACCACCAGCCCCACTAGCGCGCAGGTAGCGCTATATGGCGATAACTACCTTCTGGACAGCACCCCGCTTCTGCCCAACGGATCGCCCGACCCGTATTATTACGGGTACAACACCTATCACGTGCAGACGGATTTTGAATATGTCGCATACAACGCGGATCTGGGACATGGCTGGAAGTTCGACACGAAGGCGTACACGACGCGCTATTGGAACAAGCAGTTCTATCAAAACGGCGGCACGGTCAACCTCAGCGTCAACAAACCGAGCGGTGTCGATAAGCTGAACGGGTACCGGCATGCAGGCGACGAGTCGATCCTCAGCGGGGAAACCCGGTGGGGCATCTTCCGCACCGGCGTCTGGTACGACTGGTCGTACACGGACCGGTACCAGATCCCCTCCAACATCATTACCCACGTCGACACTCCGCTGGGCAATTTCCATGAACATTTCATCACGCAGTCCACGCAGCCGTTCGCTGAATTCGAATGGCATACCGCGCCGCGCCTGTCTGTCACGGCGGGCGTCAAAGATGCGAATTATGCCATCGCGCTCAATCAATACCAGGACAACGGAAAGACAGTCGGCTGCCTGGGCGGCACGCTGACCACGTACCCCGGTATGCCGTCGTTCTGCGTAGGCGGCGCGAAATTCGTCACCCACGCGACCGATTACAACACCTGGCTGCCCAATGTCGCCGCCCATTACAGCATCAACAGCAGCTGGTCGGCCTACGCCCAATGGGCTTGGGGAAGCATCATTCCGCCCAGCGCCGTATTCGACACCGTCGGCGGCGCGGTCGAGATCCCGCAAAAGCCCACTTTGGCGCGGACGTACCAGGTCGGCTCGGTGATGAAGCACCGCCGCTGGACTCTCGATTTCGACGCCTACTACATCCATTTCCAGAATGGCTTCGATTCCTACATGGACCCGGTCACCAGCGATGACATCTGGATTCCCACCGGCCCCAGCATCACCAAGGGCCTGGAGTCGGAATCGCACATCATTCTCGGGAAAGGCTTCTCGCTGTACGTCAACGGGACCATGGGTTCGGCCAAATATTCGGAGGGCGCCAGCTATCCGAATGGCGGTCTTTGGGTACAGGACGCGCCTAAGAACGTCGAGACCGCCGCGTTCTTCTGGCAGCACGCAAATTGGGATGTGGGGCTGGTCGACAAGCGCGTCGGCACCATGTATGACGACAACGGCTCGATCAATTACAAGATCAACGGTATCTTGCTCGCTTACCCGGCGGACCAGGCGGTCACCATCAATCCCTTCAACCTGGTGAATGTATTTGCCAACTACACCATCAAGAACGGCTCCTTCTTCCGGGGAAGCAGAATTGGCCTGGCGGTCAATAATCTCGCCGACAGTCACAATATCGTGGGTATCACTCCGGCGACAGCCGCGGCCCCAGGGTCTCTATACGTCCCGAATGGAAACGATCTGCTTAATATCCTTCCGGGACGGAGCGTTATGCTGACCTTTACAGCGGGTTGGGCGCCCCGGCGCTGAAACCCAATTCGCTCGCCTGAGAGCGCGATTCGCAAGGCATCGGGGCCTTATTTCACCTGGAAGGTATAAGACCCCGACCCGATTTCAACCTTGTAACTGGCGCCTTCTTTCGGCGCGCCGATTCGCTTACCGTTTTCCAAAAGAACTCCGCTGCCGGCAACCGGAAGATAGACTTTCGCCGTGGTGTTCGCCGGGATGGTCACGGACAGCGAGAATGGACCCGCGGCCGTGCCGGTCCACCGTGTGCTGATCTTCCCGTAGGAGGAATCGTACGTCCCGCCGGCTTTGGTCATGCGGCTGTCGAGGCGCGGATGGACGACAATCTCGTGAAATCCCGGATTTGCCTGCATGGTATCGATGCCCACCACATACCGATACACCCATGCCATCACCGACCCGAACGCGTAATGGTTGTAGGAATTCATGGAAGGATCGCCGGTGTCGCCGTTCCAGCGCTCCCACCACGTGGTGGCGCCTTTCGACAACATGTATCCCCACGAGGGGTAAGTATCGTTGAGCAGCAGACGGTAAGCCACGTCGGCGCGGCCGTGATCGGCCAGGGTGAACAGTAGAAAGGGAGTGCCCAGGAAACCGGTGGTCAGGTGCCAGTTATGTGCCTCGATGTCCGCGACTAACTTGTCGACGGCGACTGGCACGAGCGCATCCGGCACTAAGTTCATATAAAGCGCCAGCACATAACCCGTCTGGCTTCCGGTTCCCACCGTGCCGTCGTCCCTGACCCATTGCTTCTCGAACGCATCTCGAATCTCCGTTTCCAGCCGCCCATATCGGTCGGCATCGCCGTCTTTCCCGAGTGCGTGCGCGATGCCGGCCATCTGGCGGGCTACCAGGGCCCAATACGCTGTTGCCACGAGATCGACAGGCGTCTGGCTGCCCGGCGCCAGCCAATCGGCAAAATTCGCGCCGGTCCGGTTGCGGCGCAGAAAATTGGGATTGTTCTTCTCGATGAACTCCATCCAACGCTGCATGGCGGGCCAATTCTCCTCGAGAATTTCCTTATCGCCGTATTGCATCCACGCCGTCCAGGGGACGATTACGCCGGCGTCGCCCCATCCCGGCGCGCCATCGCCCAGAAACGCCACCACCGGTACGGTATTGGCGAAAACGCCGTCGGAAGTCTGATCGTCCACCACCGAGCGCATCCACTGCCGTCCGAAGGAAGAGATATCGAAGTTATAACTACCGGTGCGCCAGAATACCTCTGCGTCTCCGGTCCAGCCCTGCCGTTCGTCTCGCTGCGGACAATCCGTCGGGATGCTGAGGAAATTCCCGCGCTGCCCCCAGATACCGGTTTTCCAGAAGCGATTTACCAACTCGCTGGAGGTGGTAACGGTGGCGGTAGGTTCGCCGCTCAAGCTGCTGACCACTTCACCCGCTACCGAGTCTGTGGTGGGCGTTTCCGGAAAGCCGGTAAGTTCCACGTAGCGGAACCCGTGAAAAGTAAAGTGCGGGCGGTACACTTCGATGCCGCCGCCGTGAAGCACATAAGTATCGGTGGCATCGGCGTTGCGCAGGTTGTCGCGATAAAGCGTGCCGTCGGGCTTCAGAATTTCCGCCATGCGCATGCGCACCCGTGTGCCGGCTGGTCCGCTCACCCGGAGCACCGGCCAGCCGACCATGTTCTGACCCATGTCGACGATGTAAGCCCCGCCTGCAATCGCCGTCACGCCGATCGGATTCAGCGTGGCCACTACGCGGACCGGCGTTGTCATTTCAGCGGTCACCGCACCTTGCGGCGCCGGTTCGACCGCGGCGGGAGTCCACGCCGCCTCGTCAAATCCGGGCGCGTCCCAGCCAGGCTGTTCCAGGCGCGCATCATAAACCTCGCCGGCGTAAATCTCCGAGTGATAAATCGGCGATTGCGCGCTCTTCCACGAGCCATCGCTCACCACATCGTCGTGCGTGCCGTCGGAATATTCGATGCGCAGTTGCGCCAGCAGCCGCGGCGGCGGAGTAAGAAACGCCATGCGTGTGCCGTTCCACAGTTGGGCGCTCAGAGCCCAGCCATCGCCGAGGATCGCGGCTATGGCGTTGCGGCCGGGCACGAGCAGCGCGGTCACATCGTAAGTTTGATAGAGGATTCGCTTCTTGTAGTCGGTAAATTCCGGCGTGAGGACATCGTGGCCGGCGCGCTTGCCGTTGATAAAGGCCTGATAACTTCCAGCCGCGGTTACATAAAGCCGCGCCGATCGCACCCGTTTCGCGACGGCGAATTCATGCCGCAGCAGCCCCGCCGGTTCCGGCAGATTGCCGGGGATGGGAGCGAGCGGGCCCAACTCGCCGACCGCCTGCGCCGGCTTCCAGTCCCCCTCGGCTATCCGCGATTCCCACCCCTCGCCGGTGGGGTGGCGCTCGATTTTTCCCCCGGCATCGACAATCTTGACCAGCGCCCCGATCTTATTGGCGGGCGGAATCGGGCCGCGCCCGCCGGGCAATGTCGGCCGCGCCGGAATCGTGATCTCGACCGTGTTCGAGCCGTTGACAACCTCGCCGGTCACATCCTGCCGGTCGAACGAAATCCAGTCGCGCTTGGACGTGATGAGACGTCCGTTCAGGCGGAGCTGAAAACCGCCGGTGGAGGCAACAAAGATGGCCACATCGCGCGGGCCGGAGACATTGAACTGGTAGCGGAACATCGACGCCGGGCGCGGCAGCGGCGGCACTGGCTCGACCGGGCCCGAGGAAATCCAGGCGATTCCCGCGCGGTCTTCCTCGAGCTCGCTCTTCCAGGCGATCCACTTCGCGGTCCAATCGGAGGGTGTGAGCAGCCCCATTTCCCACCATGCCGGCGCGGCGGACGAGGACACCTTCCCGTGGGCGTCCCACACACGCACCGTCCAGTAGTAGCGCTTGCGCGATTCCAGCTTCGCACCGCCATACGGAATGTCGATCGAATCCGGCGAACTCTGCTTCCCGCTGTCCCACACGTCCGGCTTGCCGCCCGGCGCGCTCGAGACGCGGATCTGGTACGCGGTTTGGCGCCAGTTCCGCTCGGCACTGTCGTTTTGCCAGGAAAGGCGCGGAAGCGGCGAATCGATTCCCAGCGGATTATTGAGACGTTCGCATTGCAGGTGAACTGGCGCTGCCGCCGCGGCCGAGGCTGCCGCTAGGCACAAAAGGGTGTACTTGTTCATCGCTTTCGTTATGAAAGCACATCGGGAGCCGGCGTGGGGCGGCGCTCGCATGGGCATTTCACGATTGGTGTTTCTGTAGCGCGCCGGAGTGCATCCCAAACCGGCGCCTGCCTCCGGCCACCGTCGCTACGGCATCGCGCCCCTCGATGGCATCGCCGCGAGGAAAGAGCAACTGCCAGGTCACTTACTGGCCAAACTCTTCAGCGCCGATTTGGCGTCTTCGCTGTCGCCGGCGGCAGCCTTCTTATACCACTCGATGGCCTTGTCGCGATCCATCATCACCCCGAAGCCATTCTCGTACAGCACGCCGACGTTATACATGGCGGTGGCATAGCCCTTGTCGGCTGCTTTCCGGTACCACGTCATCGCTTGC